>Ga0102832_1000077_pt1 | contig 279392 bp, 245 predicted proteins | sample EBPBio282013_DNA_FD_88942 | JGI IMG/M metagenome (GOLD analysis project Ga0102832, IMG submission 88942) | Wastewater treatment Type I Accumulibacter community from EBPR Bioreactor in Madison, WI, USA - Reactor 2_5/28/2013_ DNA (Illumina Assembly) | ecosystem: Engineered > Bioreactor > EBPR >...
TTGGCGTCGCCGTTGATGGTCGAGACCACGGCGGTCTTCTTGCCGGCCGAGCCGAACTTCTTGATGTCGGCGACGATGGTCTGCCAGTCGGAATGACCGAACGGCGTGTAGTTGATCATGATGTCTTCCTTGGCGACGCCCTTGGCGAGAAGGTAGGCCTCAAGGATCTTGTTGGTGGTGCGCGGATAGACATAGTCCGTGCCCGCGAGCACCCAGCGCTTCACTTCACCGCCGTCCTTCGACATCAGGTAGTCGACGGCCGGGATGGCCTGCTGGTTCGGAGCGGCACCGGTGTAGAACACGTTGCGCTCCGATTCCTCACCCTCGTACTGAACGGGGTAGAAAAGGATGTTGTTGAGTTCCTTGAACACCGGCAGCACCGACTTGCGCGACACTGAGGTCCAGCAGCCGAACGTGGCGGCGACCTTGTGCTGGGTGATGAGTTCGCGGGCCTTTTCGGCGAACAGCGGCCAGTTCGAGGCCGGATCGACCACGACGGCCTCGAGCTTCTTGCCGAGCAGGCCGCCCTTCTTGTTCTGCTCTTCGATGAGCATGAGCATGACGTCCTTCAGGGTCGTCTCGGAAATCGCCATCGTGCCCGACAGCGAATGAAGGATGCCGACCTTGATGGTATCGCCCGACTGGGCGAGCGCAGGCACGAACGGCAGGGCCGAAGCCGCGACGGCGAGCGCGGAAGAAGCGAGAAGCGAACGGCGCGTAAGGTTCATTGTGATAGTTCCCCCGGTTGGAAAAGACAGAAGGGAACAGCACACGCCGTGCCAAAACGGCATAGGCCCTGGCCTGCACCGTTTCTCGATAAATGCTGCTCAAAATAGCGGCGACAAAGCCGCGATTTCGGGCAACTGACAGGGAAACGGCGCTGCTTTCATCAACGAAAGCCCGACAACAATGCGTTGTGCGCAATTTTTAGGCTGCGTGAAATTATACGTCGATAACAATCGGGCTGAACATCCGGGCCTTCCCGATCGCCTTCCAGTCCCATTCGATGCCGAGGCCCGGCGCGGTCGGCGGCACCGCGTGCCCGTCGACCACCGCGAGACGGCTCGTCGTGATTGGTTCGAGTTGCGGGATCCACTCGACCCAGCGCGCGTTCGGCACCGCCGCCGTCAGGGAAACGTGAATCTCCATCAGGAAATGCGGGCAGATGTTCACGTTGAAGCTCTCGGCCAGATGGGCGATCTTGAGCCAGGGCGTAATGCCGCCGACGCGCGCGACATCCGCCTGCACGATCGAGCAGGCGCCCTTCTGGAGATATTCGCGGAAGTGACTGGGGTGATACATCGATTCCCCGACCGCGATCGGCAGCGAGGTGGATTGCGACAGGCGGATATGACCGTCCATATCCTCCGCCGGCAGCGGCTCCTCGAACCAGGCGAGGTCGAGCGGCTCGAAATGGCGGGCGCGGCGGATCGCCTCGGAGACGGTGAAGGCCTGATTGGCATCGACCATGATCTCGAATTCCGGTCCGACAGCCTCGCGCACCGCCGTCAACCGCGCGACATCCTCGGCGACATGCGGCCGGCCGACCTTGATCTTAGAGCCCTTGAAGCCCTTTTCCCTGGCCGCCAGCGCATCCTCGACCAGCGCCGGCGTCTCGATATGCAGCCAGCCGCCCTCGGTGGTGTAGAGCGGCACGCGCTTCTGCGCGCCGCCCGCTTCCATCCAGAGCGGCCTGCCGGACGCCAAACACTTGAGGTCCCAGAGCGCGGTGTCGATCGTCGCCAGCGCGAGCGCGGTGATGGCGCCGACCGCTGTCGAATGCGTCGAGAAGAACAGGTCCTTCCAGATCGCCTCGATTTCCAGGGGATCGCGGCCGATGAGGCGCGGCGCGAGGTGATCCCGGATCAGCGCGACGACGGACGAGCCGCCGGAGCCGACCGTGTAGGAGTAGCCGGTGCCGGTCAGCCCGTCGTCGGTCGAGATCCGCACCATCGGCGTTTCCTGCTTGACGAAGGATTGGATGGCGTCCGTGCGCTTCACCAGCGGCACGAGATCGACCTGAAGGATTTCGACGCGGGTGATGCGGGACATGTGGGTTCTCGGTAGCTGAAAGGGCGAGCTTGGTCCTGCATACAGCATATCTTCCGTCATGCCCGCCGCAAGGGTGATGGTGCTCGACACGCGGGACGGGGGTGGATAGAACCCGCCGACAATCATCGACGGCAAAGAACGTGGCGCCTCCCCTCCTCCAGCTCACCGGCATCCGCCTGACTTTCGGCGGCAGGAACCTTCTCGAAAGCGCGGATCTCTCCGTCAGCGAGGGGGAGCGAATCTGCCTGGTCGGCCGCAACGGCTCCGGCAAATCCACGCTGCTGAAGATCGCCGCGGGCCTGATCGAGGCGGATGGCGGCACGGTGTTCCGCCAGCCCGGCGCGCGCATCGGTGTGCTGGCGCAGGAGCCGGATTTCTCCGCCTTTTCCACTACGCTCGCCTTCGCCGCCGCTGATCTCCGGCCCGAGGAAGGCGAGCATTCGGCGCGGTTCCTGCTCAACGAACTGGGGCTCTCCGGCGAGGAAGACCCGGCGCGGCTTTCCGGTGGTGAGGCGCGGCGTGCGGCCCTCGCCCGCGCGCTGGCGCCGAATCCGGATATCCTGCTGCTTGACGAGCCGACCAACCACCTCGATCTCCCCGCCATCGAATGGCTCGAAAACGAGATTGCGGCCCGGCAGTCGGCGCTGGTGCTCATCAGCCATGACCGGCGCTTCATGGAGCGCCTCAGCCGCGCGACCGTCTGGCTCGATCGCGGCGTCACCCGGCGGATCGAGCAGGGATTCGGCGCATTCGAGGGCTGGCGCGATCAGGTTCTGGCGGAAGAGGAAGCCGCGCAGCACAAGCTCGGCCGCAAGATTGCCGATGAAGAACACTGGCTGCGCTACGGCGTCACCGCGCGGCGCAAGCGCAACGTCCGGCGGCTTGAAGGCCTGCACGCGCTGCGCCGCGAGAAACGCGAGCATGTGCGCGTCGCCGGCAAGGCAACGCTCGAAGCCGCTGAACTCGACAAGGGCGGCAAGCTCGTCCTCGAAGCCGAAAAACTCGCGAAGTCCTTCGGCGAGCGACGCATTGTCCGCGATTTCTCGCTGCGGGTGCTGCGCGGCGACCGGATCGGCATCGTCGGCCCCAACGGTTCGGGCAAGACAACGCTGATCTCGATGCTGACCGGCGATCTCGAACCGGATTCCGGCACGATCCGCTTCGGCACCGGGCTCGCCTTCGCGACGCTCGAACAGAAGCGCGACAGCCTCACGCCCGACACCATCCTCGCCGATGCCCTGACGGGCGGTGGAACCGATACGATCATCATCAATGGCCAGCCGCGCAACGTCATCGGCTACATGAAGGACTTCCTGTTCGCCCCGGAGAAGGCGCGCACACCGCTTAAGGTGCTCTCCGGCGGCGAGCGGGCGCGGCTGATGCTGGCGCGCGCCCTCGCCCGCCCCTCGAATGTGCTGGTGCTCGACGAGCCGACCAACGATCTCGATCTTGAAACGCTCGACGTGCTTCAGGAGATGATCGGCGATTATTCCGGCACGGTGCTGCTCATCAGCCATGATCGCGATTTCCTCGACCGGGTGGTCGACGCCGTGATCGTGCCGGAAGGCGACGGGCGCTGGCAGACCTATGCCGGCGGCTATTCCGATATGCTGGCCCAGCGCGGCGGCGATCTCGCACGGATGAAGGCGCAAACGAAAAAAGTCGAGTCGTCCGAATCGCCTGCGCCGGAACCTTCATCCGGCAAGCCAAGGCGCAAGCTGACCTTCGACCAGCAGAAGCAGCTCGAAACCCTGCCCGGCGCGATGGAAAAAATGCAGGTCGTCATCGGCAAGTTGCAGACGAGGATCGCCGATCCGACGCTTTACGAGCGCGACCGCAAGGCGTTCGACGACGCCATGGCGCTGCTCGGCAAGGCGCAGGGCGAGCTTGAAAAGCTGGAGGAGCGCTGGCTCGAACTCGAAATGCTGCGCGAGGAAATCGAGTCGCAATAAGCGATTAGCGCGCTCGGTTCAGAAAATGAATCATGCCCTTTGCCGCCGCGACACCGGTTGCGAAGCTGGCCTGCAACAGGTAACCGCCGGTCGGCGCTTCCCAGTCCAGCATTTCGCCGGCAGCGAACACGCCCGGCAGCGCCTTGAGCATGAAGTTCTCGTCGAGCGCCTCGAAGCGGATGCCGCCGGCGGTCGAGATCGCGCGGTCGAGCCCGGCGGTGCCGGTGACGCGCAGCGGCAGTGCCTTGACGAGCGCGGCCAGCGCGGCGGGATCGTCCTTTGGCACCGGTTTGTCCGCGAGCATCATCGCCTCGGTCACAAGCGCGACGGCGGGCGGTTGCAACCCGGCGGCCTTTCTCAGGCGCGACGAGAAGCTTTCCTTGCGGTTGGTGGCGGCGAAACGGGCGGCAATGAACTCCGGGCGGAAATCCGGGCGAAGGTCGAGCAGGAGGCGGGCCTCCCCGTGCTTTTCGATTGCCTCGCGGATCGGGCGGAACAGGGCGTAGATGACGCCGCCCTCAAGCCCGGTTGTCGTGACGACGGCCTCTCCCAAAGCCTCGTGCTGGCCTATCCGCATATGAACACGTTTGAGCGGCTGCCCGGCCTGCCGGTCGCGGAAGTGCGGCGTCCAGTCGATCCGGATGCCGGCATTGGAGGGGCGCAGCGGCTCGATGTCGACATGCCGATCCGCCAGCGCAGCCTGCCAGCCGCCATCCGCGCCGAGGCGCGGCCAGCTTGCCCCGCCGAGCGCGAGCAGGATCGCGTCGGCCCGGACGGTCTTCTCGCCATCGGGTGTCTTGAAGCGCATTGTCCTGTCGGGGTCGAGCCCCGCGAATTCATGACGGAGGTGGACGGCGATCCCCTTTGCCGCCAGCCACCGAAGCCACGAGCGCAGCAGCGGCGAAGCCTTCATCTCGCGCGGGAACACCCGGCCGGAGGTTCCGGCGAAGGTTTCGTGGCCCAATCCCTCGCACCAATTGCGCAGGGCCTCGGGCGGAAAAGCCCGGATCGCGTCGATGAGGTGTGGTGAAACCGGCTCGTAGCGGCGGAGAAACGCCGCCAGCGGTTCCGCATGCGTGAGGTTGAGCCCGCCGCGTCCGGCCATCAGGAACTTGCGGCCGACGCTCGGCATGCGATCGAAAAGCTCGACCGTGCAGCCGGCTTCCGCCAACTTTTCGGCGGCGATGAGACCCGCCGGGCCGCCGCCGACGATGGCGACGCGGAAATTGTTCGGAGAAGACGCTTTCATCCGGCCTTGGTGGGCCGGATCGGGCTAAAGTCAAGCGATCAGGGCGCGGCGCGCGCATTCGGACCGGCATTTCCCTGCAAATAATCCATCGCGGCCTGAACACCGCCGGGCCGATAGGGGATGCCGCTGACCGCCAGCCCCATCTCGACGCCCGTCAGGGTTCCGGTGACGGACAGATCGGAAAAATCACCGAGATGGCCGATGCGGAACACCTTGTCGGCCAGTTTGCCGAGCCCATTGCCGAGGCTCATGTTGGAGCGCTCCAGCACGGCCTTGCGGAAGGCATCTGCGGAATGGCCATCGGGCAGCATCACGGCCGTGAGCGATGACGAACAGGCGCCCGGCAGACGACAGACGGTCTCGAAACCCCAATGCCGCACCGCGCGACGGGTCGCCTCGGCGGCGCGATCGTGGCGAGCAAAAACCTGTTCCAGCCCCTCCTCCTCCAGAAGATCGAGCGCGACCTTCAGGCCCTGCAGCAGGTTGGTGGAGGGCGTATAGGGGAAGAAGCCCTTCTTGTTGGCGGCCAGCATCTCGCCCCAGTCCCAGAACGAGCGCGGAAAGCGGTTCGCTTTCGAGGCCGCCAGCGCCTTGTCCGATATCGCGTTGAACGAAAGGCCCGGCGGCAGCATCAGTCCCTTCTGCGAGCCGGCGACCGTGACATCGACACCCCAGTCGTCGTGCCGGTAATCGATGGAGGCGAGCGAGGAAATCGTATCGATCATCAGCAACGCGGGGTGCCCTGCCCGGTCGAGCGCCTTGCGCACGGCGGCGATGTCGCTGACGCAGCCGGTCGAGGTCTCGTTATGGACGACGCAGACCGCCTTGAATTCGTGGCGCGCGTCCGTCGCGAGCCGCGCTTCCAGCGCCGCAAGATCGGCACCCTGCCGCCAGTCGGTGGGGATGAATTCGGTGACGATGCCCAGCCGCGCCGCCATCCGCTGCCAGAGGGTCGCAAACCAGCCGGTTTCGACCATCAGCACCCTGTCACCGGGCGAGAGCGTGTTCACCAGCGCCGCCTCCCACGCCCCGGTGCCGGAAGCCGGATAGATCACGACAGGCTGTCGCGTGCGGAACACCAGCCGGAGACGCTGGAGAACATCCTTCGCGAGCTTCTGGAATTCCGGCCCACGGTGATCGATCACCGGACGCGCGATCGCGGCCAGAACCGCCAGCGGCGTATTTGTCGGACCGGGGATTTGGAGGAAATGGCGGCCCGTCTGCATGATGGCTCCCGGCGGTGATCAGGTTCGGTGTGGCGCAGATCGCATCTTGCACCGAATGTATTATGCATACAATATCCAGCTTGGTTGCCCCTGCCCCCCGGAGATGAGACATCGATGCCAGCTCCAGCGGCCACGCGCGATACGGGACTGGAGCGACGCCTCGCGGGGGCGCTGCGCGGGGAAGTCCGCTTCGGAGCGGTCGATCGCGGACTCTACGCGACAGATGCCTCGATATACCAGATCATGCCGAAGGGAATCGTGCTCCCCGCCGACGCCGAGGATCTCGCCGCGACCCTCGCCATCGCTGCGGAGGACGGCACGCCGGTCATCCTGCGCGGCGGCGGCACCTCGCAGAACGGGCAGCCGCTCGGCTCCGGGCTGATCGTCGATTGTTCGCGCCATCTCGACAAGGTGCTGGACTACGATCCCGCCCGCCGGCGCGTCCGTGTCCAGCCGGGGCTGGTGCTGGAACGCCTGAATGCGCGCCTGCGCGCAGACGGTCTGTTCTTTCCTGTCGAACCCTCGACCGCCTCGCGCTGTACGATCGGCGGCATGACCGGCAACAATTCCTGCGGCGCGCGCTCGCTGCGCTACGGCAAGATGGTGGACAATGTCCGCGCGATCTCCGCGCTCGATGCGAGCGGAATCCGGCTGGATTTCGACCCGGCGCGGCCGAACGCTCCGCTGGCGGAGCAGATGCTGGCGCTGGCAGCACGCGAGCGCGACGAGATTCTCGCTCGCTTCCCGAAGGTGCAGCGGCGCGTCGGCGGCTACAATCTCGATGCGCTGCTCGGCGAAACCGCCAATCCCGCGCATCTCCTCGTCGGCTCGGAGGGGACGTTGGCCGCCTTCACCGAGATCGAGTTGGCGCTGGCCCCCCTGCCCGCGCACCGCGTGATGGGTGTGTGCCGGTTCCCGGATTTCCGCGCCGCGATGGACATCACCCGCCATCTCGTCGCGCTCGGGCCTGCCGCGGTCGAACTCGTCGATCGCAACGCCCTCGAACTCGGTGTGGCAATCCCCATCTTCCGCCAGGCGCTCGACCGGATTACCGGGCCGGAAACGGACTGCCTGCTGCTGGTCGAGTTCGCGGGTGAGGATCACGCGCAACTGGCCCGCGCGCTCCGCGACCTCGAAACCTGCATGGCCGATCACGGCTATCCGGACCGCGTGGTGCCCGTGACCGATGCCGCGTTTCAGCGCCGTGTCTGGGAGATGCGCGAAGCCTGCCTCAACATCATGATGTCGATGAAAGGCGACGGAAAGCCCGTCTCCTTCATCGAGGATTGCGCGGTGCCGCTCGACCACCTCGCTGCCTATACCGATGCCATGAACGCGGTGTTCGCCCGGCACGGGACGCGCGGCACCTGGTATGCCCATGCCTCTGTCGGCTGTCTGCACGTCCGCCCGATCCTGAACATGAAGGACGAGGCCGGACGTCGCGCGATGCGGGCCATCGCCGAGGAAACGGTCGAACTCGTGCGGAAGTTCGAGGGCTCGTATTCCGGCGAGCATGGCGACGGGATTTCGCGCTCGGAGTTCATCGAGCCGATGTTCGGCGCCCGCCTCACCCGCGCATTCGAGGCCGTCAAGGATGCGTTCGACCCCGATAACCGGCTCAACCCCGGCAAGATCGTCCGGCCACCGCGCTTCGACGATCCATCGCTGATGCGTTTTCCGCCGGGCTACCGGACGGAAACGCGCGGCCCGACGGGGCTCGACTGGTCGGCCTGGGGCGGGTTCGGTGGCGCGGTCGAGATGTGCAACAACAACGGCACCTGCCGGAAATTCGCCGGCGGCGCGATGTGCCCCTCCTTCCGCGTCAGCCGGGACGAAATGCACCTGACACGCGGCCGCGCCAACACGTTGCGCCTCGCGCTCTCCGGAGCGCTGGGCCCGGATGCGCTCATGTCGGACGAGGTCGAGGCGGCGATGGCGCTGTGCGTCGGCTGCAAGAGCTGCAAACGCGAGTGTCCGACCGGCGTTGATATGGCGCGTATGAAGATCGAATACCTTTACCAGCGCCGCCTGCGCGGGGGGATTTCCCTGCGCGACCGGCTGTTCGCATTCCTGCCGGCCTATGCGCCGGCAGCAGCGCGGCTGAGAGGGCTTCTCAATTGGGGTGGGCAATCACCGAAAGTCAGACAGTTGCTGGAACGGGGCCTCGGTGTCGCCGCCTCGGTGCCGCTGCCGATATGGCGGAAGCCGTGGACCGAGCCGGCGTCGGCCGCCGTTCCAAACGAAATAGAGGCGGACGGACGCGATATCGTTTTGCTCGCCGATACCTTCAACCGCTATTTCGAGCCTGAAAATCTCGAAGCGGCGGAACGGGTGTTCCGGCATGCGGGCTATCGCCTCCACCATCCGGTCGCGGAGGATGGCGGGCGCCCGCTCTGCTGCGGACGGACCTATCTTTCACTTGGGCTCATCGATCAGGCGCGGGCGGAGGCGATGCGGCTGGCCTCGGCCCTCCTGCCGCATGTGCAGCGCGGCGCGCGGATCGTTGGGCTGGAGCCATCCTGCCTCCTGACCCTGCGCGACGATTATGCCGCCCTGCTGCCGCCCGACCTCGCCCGGCCGCTGGCCCGCGCCGCATTTCTCGCCGAAGAGGTGCTGGCGGCCGACCGCGCGGAAGGGCGTATTGCCCTCGCCCTCACGCCGATGCCCGGTGCGCGCGCGCTGCTGCACGGCCATTGCCACCAGAAGGCGGCCGATGCGCTCGGCGCGACGGAGGCCTGCCTTTCGGCTATTCACGGCCTTGAGGTCGAGGTCGTCGAAGCCTCCTGCTGCGGCATGGCGGGCAGCTTCGGCTATCAGGCCGAGACGGCCGCGTTCAGCCGCGAGCTCGGCGAGTTGTCGCTGCTCCCCGCCGTCCGGGCGGCACCGGCCGGTAGCCATGTTGTCGCCGACGGCACGAGCTGCCGGCACCAGATCGCCAATGGGGCGGGGAGAACCGCCCTCCACGCCATTCGACTGATCGACAAGGCCCTGCCGGACAACGTATAATTCGCGCATGCCCGACTCCATGCGCCCGACCGGAATTCGCCGCCGTTACCTTCACGACGAAGTGGCCGAGCGGCTTCGCGAACTCATCATGAGCGGCGAGATGGAGCCGCGCGAGCGCATCAACGAAGGCGAGTTGTGCGAGCGCTTCGGCATCTCGCGCACCCCTTTACGCGAGGCGCTGAAAATTCTGGCGACCGAGGGCTTGCTCGAACTGCTGCCCAATCGCGGCGCCCGCGTCGGCTCGGTCAGCGATGCCGAGATCCACGAAATCATCGAGGTGGTCGCGGGGCTGGAAGCGCTGGCCGCGGAGTTCGCCTGCTCGGCCGCGACCGAAACGGAGATCGACAAAGTCGAAGCCAAGACACTGATGATGGAGCGTGCCTACCAGCGCGGCGACGACCAGACCTATTTCACCCTCAATCGCGAGATTCACGAACTCATCATGCAGGCGTCGCGCAATGCGACGCTCGCCGGCCTCTATGCCAATCTCTCGAGCCGGATCCAGCGGATGCGCTACACCGCGCATAAGACGCCCGAGCAGTGGAAGCGGGCGATGGACGAGCATCGCGAGATCGCGCGACTGCTGCGGGTCCGCGATGCCGCCACACTGCCGGGACTTATCCGGCAGCATATCCGCGGCAAGAAGGAAGTGATCGTTGCCGCTTATGGCCAGCAGACGACAAATTCCGGGGCATGAGGTTTCTGCTGGCATACCGGTGCCGAATTAATGTATACAAAGATTACCCGCTCGTATGGAGCCGGTGATTTTGGCCGGGATTCGTCGATGCTCAATATCGGCTTTTTGAACGAATTGCTGAACACGGTGGCCTATCAGGGCCGTTCGCTGGTCGGGCGCGCGCGCGGGCTCGCCGGCTTTTCCGGGCGGATCGAGACGCTGCCGCTGCCCGATCTCGCCGCCCTGCTGCTTTCCGCGCGCGGCGAAGCCTCGGGCGTCGCCATCGCCCGCGAGATCGTCGGTCGCTATCTGGGGCTCGGCCCCGAGGAGCGCCGGGCCTTCCTCGTTGCACTCAATACCGCGTTCGCCGCCTCCGCGGAGAACATCCGGGCGGCCTTCAAGGCCTTTGACGCCCAGCCGAACGCCCGCACCCATGCCGCGCTGCTGCACGCGGTCGAGCCGCCCCGGCAGGAGGTGATCCGCCGTCTCAACCTCGCGCCAGGCAATACCGGCGGCCTCGTCCGGATGCGCGAGGACCTGCTCGACGCCCTCCCCGAGATGCCCGAGCTTGCCGCGCTCGACAACGACTTCCGCCACCTGTTCTCGTCGTGGTTCAACCGGGGTTTCCTCGTTCTGCGACGGATCGACTGGTCGAGTCCGGCGCAGATTCTCGAAAAGATCATCCGCTACGAGGCGGTCCATGCCATCGAAAGCTGGGACGACCTGCGCCGACGCATCGAGCCGGAGGACCGGCGCTGCTACGCCTTCTTCCACCCCGCGCTGATCGACGAGCCGCTGATCTTCGTCGAGATCGCGCTCACCACCGAGCGTCCGGCCGCGATCGAACCGATCCTCGCGGAAAAGCGCGAGATCCTCCCTGCCGCGCAGGCGACGACCGCCGTCTTCTATTCGATCTCGAACTGCCAGAAAGGCCTCGCCGGAATCTCTTTCGGCAATTTCCTCATCAAGCAGGTTGTCGAGGATCTCCAGCGCGATGTGCCAGGCCTCGACAGTTTCATCACGCTTTCGCCGGTGCCGGGTTTCCGCAAATGGGTCGAGGCGGAATGCGCCGACAACGCCTCGACTGTCGTCACCGACGCCGATCGTGCCGTCCTTGCCGCGCTCGACGGCGCGGAGACTGATCCCGAGGATATGGAAAGTGCGGGCCGCGTGCTCGGTCCGCTGCTGGCCCGCTATTTTCTCAAGGCGCGGACGCCGTCGGGCCGTGTCATTGACCCCGTGGCGCGGTTCCATCTCGGCAATGGCGCGCGGCTCGAACGGCTCAACCTGTTCGCCGATTTCTCGGCCAAGGGCTGGCGCGACAGCTATGCGGCGATGGTCAACTATCTCTATGATCTCAAGAGCATCGAGGAGAACCACGAGCGCTTCGCGACGCAGGGCGAGGTGGTGGCCTCGTCCGCTGTCAGCCGGATGCTCGGCACCCGCCGGCTTCACAAGTCCGACGCAACCCCTTAACGACACCATGCCCGGCTAACAGGGCAACAAAAAATCAGGCGCAGACCATGACGAATCACCTGTTCGCGGAAATCCGCTCCCGCATGCCGACCCCGGAAACCCGCTTTGCGACGCTCGCCGACGGGCGCGTGTTCCGTTACCGGGACGTGCTGGAAGTTTCCGCCCGCTTCGCGAATGTTCTTGCCGGCCTCGGCGTCAAGCCGGGCGACCGCGTCGCGGTGCAGGTCGACAAGAGCCTCGAAGCGCTGATGCTCTACCTCGGCACCGTACGTGCGGGCGCGATTTTCCTGCCGCTCAACAATGCCTATACGCCGGCCGAGATCGAGTATTTCCTCGGCGACGCGAAGCCGGCCGTCTTCGTCTGCGATCCGGCCAAAGCGGAAGCTTTGCGCACGGTCGCGGCCGGCGCCGGGGCGACGCTCGAAACGCTCGGCACGAAGAATGACGGCACGCTCGCGGAAAAGGTCGCCGGGGCGGAGACCGGGTTCGCCGATGTCGCGCGCGGGCCGGACGATCTCGCCGCGATCCTCTATACCTCCGGTACGACGGGGCGCTCGAAGGGCGCGATGCTTTCTCACGAGAACCTTGCCTCGAACGCCCGCGTACTGACCAAGGAATGGCGTTTCACCAAGGACGATGTGCTGCTGCACGCGCTGCCTATCTTCCACACACATGGCCTGTTCGTGGCCACCAACATCGTGCTGTTCGCCGGCGCGCAGATGATCTTCCTTTCGAAGTTCGACGCCGACGACATCCTCGACCGGATGCCCGGCGCGACCTCGATGATGGGCGTGCCGACCTTCTATGTCCGCCTCGTTGACAGCCCGCGCCTCGACCGCGAGATCACCAAGGGCATGCGGCTGTTCATTTCCGGCTCCGCGCCCCTGCTCGCCGAAACGCATCGCGCGTTCCAGGAGAAGACCGGTCACGCGATCCTCGAGCGATACGGCATGACCGAAACCAACATGAACACCTCGAACCCCTACGAGGGCGCAGAAAACGGATCGAGGATCGCCGGCACGGTCGGGTTTCCCCTCCCCGGCACCGACCTGCGGGTGGTCGATCCCGACAGCGGCAAAGCGGTCGCGGACGGCGAGATCGGCATGATCGAGGTGCGCGGGCCCAACGTCTTCAAGGGCTACTGGCAGAACCCGGAAAAGACCAAGGCCGAGTTCCGCGACGATGGCTTCTTCATTACCGGCGACCTCGGCAAGATCGACGCGCGCGGCTATGTCCATATCGTCGGGCGCGGCAAGGACCTCATCATCACCGGCGGCTACAACGTCTATCCCAAGGAAATCGAGACCGAGATCGACGGCATGGCCGGCGTCAACGAAAGCGCGGTGATCGGCGTCGCGCACAAGGATTTTGGCGAGGGTGTGACGGCGGTCGTCGTGCCGGTGAAGGGTGCCACGCTCGATGCCGATGCCATCCTCCGGACGCTCGAAGGGCGGCTTGCGAAGTTCAAATTGCCGAAGAAGGTATTCGTGGTCGACGAACTGCCGCGCAATACCATGGGCAAGGTGCAGAAGAACGTGCTGCGCGAAACCTATAAGGACATCTACAAGGCGTGAGGCTTTGCCCCGTCGAGAAAAAAGGCCCGGCGGGGGAGCCGCCGAGCCTTCAAGTCGCGATTTTCGATGACCTCAGCGGAATACCGCAGGCAGCCAGAGCGAAATCGCCGGAATATAGGTCACCAGCATCAGCACGGCGAAGGCGGCGCCGTAGAATGGCCAGATCGTGCGCATCGCCTCCCAGATCGAGATCCGCCCGATCGCGCAGGCGACGAACAGCACGGATCCGACCGGCGGCGTGCAGAGGCCGATGCCGAGGTTGAGGATCAGGATCGCGCCGAAGTGCACCGGATCCATGCCGTAGGCCGTCACTACCGGCAGGAAGATCGGCGTCGTGATGATGATCAGCGGCGACATGTCCATGAAGGTGCCGAGGAACAGCAGCAGCAGGTTGATGAGCAGGAAGATGACGATCGGATTGTCCGAGATCGACTTCATGAAGCCGACCATCGCCGCCGGAACCTGAAACAGGGCCAGCAGCCAGCCGAACGAGGCCGCGCAGCCGATGATGAGCAGCACCATCGCCGTGGTGCGGACGGCGCCGTAGGTCGCCTCCATGAAGCCCTTCATGTCCATGCCGCGATAGACGAAGACCGCGATGAGGAAGGCGTAAACGGCCGCGATGCACGAGCTTTCGGTCGCGGTGAAGACGCCGGAGCGCACGCCGCCAAAGATGATGCCGATCAGCACGATGCCCGGCAGGGCGGCGATGCCGTAGGTCAGGACCGCGCGCAGGCCGGGAAACGGCTCGCCCTGATAGCCGCGCTTCTTGGCCTGGTACCAGGTGGTCACCATCAGCGCGACAGCGAGCATCAGACCGGGCAGGATGCCGGCGGTGAAGAGGTCCGCGATCGAGATCGAGCCGCCCGCCGAGAGCGAGTAGATGATCATGTTGTGTGAGGGCGGGATCAGCAGCGCGATCACCGCCGCGACCGAGGTCAGGCTGACGGAGAAGGAGCGGTCGTAGCCACGCTTCTCCATCTGCGGGATCATCAGCCCGCCGATTGCCGAGGCGTCCGCGACCGCGGAGCCGGAAATGCCGCCGAACAGCGTCGAGGCGGCGATATTCACCTGCCCCAGTCCGCCGTACATGTGCCCGAACATCGAGCCCGCGAAGCGCACCAGCCGTTCGGCGATGCCGCCGCGGATCATCAGGTCGCCGGCGAAGATGAAGAACGGGATCGCCATCAGCGAAAACGCGGAAATGCCGGAGTTGAGCCGCTGGAACACGATGAGCGGCGGCATGCCGATGTAAAGGATCGCCGCGAGTGAGGAGGCGCCGAGGCAGAATGCGATCGGCGTGCCGAGCAGCAGCAGGAACACGAAGGTTCCGAAGAGGACGATGAGTTCGGGCGCCATCAGATCTGCGCCTCCGGCGCGTCCGTCACGAGGAGATAGAGCTGTTCGAGTGCGAAGAACACGATCAGTACGCCGCCGAAAGTAATCGGCATGAAATCGGTGCCGCCGGGCCAGCCGAGCACCGGCAGGGTCGCGGTCCAGGTGCCGATCACGAGATCAAGCGAATAGACCGCCATCGCCGCGCCGAAGGCCAGCACCACCAGCATGCTGATGATCGCCATCAGCCGCGCAACCCGTCGCGGCACCATGTAGCGCAGCACGTCGAAGCCGAGGTGGTAGTTCTCGCGGATGCCGACCGCCGACCCGAGGAGGATGAACCAGCCCATCAGCTGGATCGAGAGCGGTTCCGTCCAGGCCGGGGAGTCGTTCAGCACGTAACGGCCGAACACCTGCCAGCTCACCGCCAGCGTCATGCCCACAAGGCCGATCGCCGAAGCGCCGATCGCGATATTGCTCAGCAAAAGGGAAATCGAGCGAAGGGTTTGCCGCACGGACGTGTCTCCGGAGGATTTGGGAAGGCAGGCGAGAGGAAGCCCCTCGCCCGCCGTATGCCGGGCCGGCGTTTACTTGACGGCCTGAATCTTGGCGACGAGATCCTTCATCGCCTGATCCTTCACGAACTTCTCGTAGACCGGCTTCATCGCGTCGATGAAGGGCTGCTTCTCGACCGCGTTGACGACCGCGCCGCCGGCCTTGACCTTGGCTTCCGAGGCCTTCTCGCGCGCATCCCAGAGTTCGCGCATCTTGGCGACGGAGTCCTTGGCGGCCTGGCGGACCATCTTCTGCTCGTCGGCCGAGAACTTGTCGAAGGTCTTCTTCGACATCACCAGCACCTCCGGCGAGAGCGAGTGCTCGGTCATCGAGTAGAACTTGGCGACCTCGAAGTGCTTGGTCGATTCATAGGACGGCCAGTTGTTCTCGGCGCCGTCGATCAGCTTGGTCTGGAGCCCCGAATAGACCTCGCCGAAGTTCATCGGCGTCGCGTTGGCGCCGAGCGCCGAGACGAGGCTGATGAACATGTCCGACTGCTGCACGCGGATCTTCATGCCTTTCATGTCGGCGGGCGTCTTGATCGCATGCTTGGAGTTGTAGAACGAGCGGGCGCCAGAATCGTAGAAGGCGAGACCGATAAGGCCGTGCTTCTCGAACTCGGCGAGGATCGAATCGCCGATCGGGCCGTCCATCACGGTCCGCATATGCGCGACCGAGCGGAAGATGAACGGCAGCGAGGGGATGTTGGTCGCCGGGATGAGGTTGTTGAACGGCGCCATATTGATGCGGTTCATGTCGATGACGCCGAAGCGCGTCTGCTCGATGGTATCCTTCTCCTGCCCGAGCTGGGCCGAATGGAACACGTTGATCTTGATCTTGCCCTTCGAGCGCTCCTCAAGGAGCTTGCCCATATATTTCACGGCCTCGACGGTGGGGTAGCCGTCGGGGTGGATGTCGGTCGAGCGGAGCGTCTGTGCCTGCGCGCCGGCAGCGCCCAGAGCCAGCAGCGCGGCCAAAGCGGCCCCCTTGAACATGCGGCGATCTGACATTGGTCGTTCCTCCTGATGCGGGACCTCGTCCCTTTCCTGCTTCTTTCCTATCGGCCCGGGCCTCTCACCGGCTGGGCCTTGATCGCTTCCGCGCGGAAGCGAATGCCGTCACAGAATTCGAACAGCGCCTTGTCGCCCACGTGGACTATGTGGACGCCCGTCGTCATGCCGGTCGAGACGTAGTCACCGGCGTGAAGCGTGATGCCGCGCGCGCCGAGATGGCCGACGAGAAAGCGCAGCGCGGCCAGCGGTCCGCCGGCAACATTCGCCGCGCTTCCCGAACCGACGACCTCGCCGTTGATCGTGACCTTCGACGTCAGCGTCGCGAGGTCGCGCTCGCGCCAATCGGCGATCTCGCCGCCGACGATGATGCCGCTGTTGTTGCCGAAATCGGAAACGATCGCGAGCTGGCCGATCTCGTTGATGGTCCTGAGCGGGCTGCCGGCGGTCTCCGCCCCGGCAAACAGGTTGCCGACGGCATCGAGAAGCTCAGCCTCCGAGGGCGTCTCGCCGGGCGCGATGTCCCGCCGCATCGCGAAGATGAATTCCGCCTCCAGCGCGGCAAATCCGTTCTCGAATACCGGGAACAGAACAAGGGTATCCGCTTCGGCGTGGCGAACCCCCGCGGCCATGACCGGCCCGGCAATGCGTTCCGTGCCGAACGTGGCGCGCAACTCCGGCTGAATGCCGGCGACCTTCCAGCCACGGACACGATCGGGGAAAGCCGCGATCGCGGCGTCCTGCACCCGATAGGCGCCGGCGAGCGTTTCGGGCAACGCGAGCGGGAAGGCATCGAGCGCGACAGCTTCGAGGCGCGCCACGCGGAACGCACGGGCGATTCCGTCGATCACCTCGGCGCTGGCGTTGACCCCGCCGCTGGTTGGCACACCCGCCATATCCGCTCCCCTGCCCGCCAGCCCCGGAAAATCCGGCTGTGAATTTATCCCGCCCGGCTTATGGTTGGGCTCGTGCCCGCCGGACTTGTCGATTGGAAACAAGCATAGTATGGACTTGTATGGTAGATCAAGCGACAAACAACGGGAGGCGTTGACATGGACTCGTTCCGAATGACCGCGACCGCTCCCCGCCTGACCGCCTCAAAGCCCGTTCGCAGCGCGACCGGCGCCGTCACCGAGCAATTGCGCCAAGCGATCATCGCCATGGAATTCCCGCCGGGCACGCGCCTTTCCGAGGGCGAGATCGCGACCCGCTACGACGTATCACGCCAGCCCGCGCGCGAGGCGCTGATCTCGCTCAGCAGGATCGGTCTCGTGCAGGTCCTGCCCCAGCGCGGCACGCTCGTCACCAAGATTTCGACCCGGCACATGATGCAGGTGCGCATCGCCCGCGAGGCGCTCGAAACCGCGATCGTGCAGCGGGCCTGCGAACGGTTCGACCCCGTGATCCGCTCGTCGATCGATTCGATCCTCGAAACGCAGGATCGCGCGGCGGCCGAGGGCGACTATCTCACGATCACCCAGTCCGACACGCAGTTCCATGGCGCGATCGCCGCCGGCGCCGACTGCGAGATGATCTGGCAGATGGTGCTCGACGTGAAGGCGCATATGGATCGCGTCCGCCATCTGACGCTGCAGGATCGGGATTCGATGCGGATTCTCGTCCGGCAGCACAAGGCGATCATCGACGCCGTCGACAGCCGCGACCCCGAAAAGGCCGAACACGCGATGCGCACGCATCTGCTCGAAATCCTGAAGGATCTTCCGCGCGTGCTGGCCGAGCGGGCCGATTATTTCGAATAGCCCGGCGCCCCCTGCGGACGCCAACAACAAGAGCGAAGCCAAAGAGGCGACCCGAATGAAATCGATCGAGATCGAAATCCGCCACGCCATCCACCCCGAGCACGCCGAGAGCATGGGAACGGACGAGCTTCGGGAGCATTTCCTGGTCACCGATCTGTTCCGCCCCAGCCATATCAAGGCGGTCTACACCCACTACGACCGCATGGTGTTGCTCGGCATCCAGCCCGACAAACACCCGATGGGTTTCGGGCCGGAACTGTCGGATCTCGTCAAGGCCGACGATTTTCTCGCCCGGCGCGAGATCGGCATCTTCAATATCGGCGGCCGCGGCCACGTGATGGCGGGCGGCAAGAGCTACGAGATGCAGCCGTATGACGCGCTCTATCTGCCGATGGGCACCCGCAACGTGCTGTTCGAAAGCGCGGATGCGGCCCATCCGGCGCTGTTCTACGCGAATTCCGCTCCGGCACACGCCGCGCATCCCGCGCATCACGTCAAGGCTGCCGCGATCAAGGGCGACCTGCTCGGCGCGCAGGAGAGCGCGAACCACCGCGTGCTGACGAAGTACATGCACCCGGCCGCCTTCCCGACCTGCCAGCTCGTGATGGGCCGGACCGAACTTCAGACCGGCAATGTGTGGAATACCCTGCCGCCGCATACGCATGACCGGCGCATGGAGGCCTATCTCTATCACAACCTTCCCGAGGGGCAGGCCGTGTTCCATTTCATGGGCCGGCCCGAGGCGACGCGGCACCTCGTCGTCCGCAACAACGAGGCGATCCTCTCCCCGCCCTGGTCGATCCACTGCGGCTGTGGCACCTCCGCCTATGCCTTCATCTGGTCGATGGCCGGCGACAACCAGACCTTCACGGACATGGACGCCGTGCCGGTCCCAGCGCTGTTCTGAGGCGGAAGATGGCGGCAAGCCCGTTCCGGCTCGATGGCCGGGTGGCGATGGTCACCGGCGCGAATACCGGCATCGGCCAGGCAATCGCGCTCGGGCTGGCCGAGGCCGGCGCGAGGTTGGTGCTCGTCGGCCGTTCCGGCATGGACGAGACGCGGGCGAAACTCGCGCAACTCGGCGCCGATGCGCATGAAATCCGCGCCGACCTTTCTTCAACCGCGCCGCTGGCGGGCGTCGTCGCCGAAGCGATCGAATGGGGGGGCGCACTCGACATTCTGGTCAACAATGCCGGGATCATCCGCCGCGCCGATGCGCTCGACTTCACCGAGGCCGACTGGGACGCGGTGATCGACACCAACCTCAAGTCGGCGTTCTTCCTCAGTCAGGCGGCCGGCCGGCACATGGTGGCGCGCGGAAGCGGCAAGATCATCAATATCGCCTCGCTACTCTCGTTTCAGGGCGGGGTGCGCATCGCCTCCTACACGGCCTCGAAGAGTGGTCTTGCCGGCCTCACGCGGCTGCTCGCCTGCGAATGGGCCGCCAGGGGCATCAACGTCAACGCCATCGCACCGGGTTATTTCGTCACCAACAACACCGAGGCCCTGCGTGCCGACGAGGATCGCAGCTCTGCAATCCTCGCCCGCATTCCCGCCGGGCATTGGGGCGACCCGGCAGACCTTGCCGGCGCCGCCGTTTTTCTCGCTTCCGACGCCGCCCGCTACATCCACGGCATCGTTCTGCCGGTCGATGGCGGCTGGCTCGCCCGCTAGAGCGTTTTTTTGATCAAAGCGGGTCAAAAAACACTCTAGTATTTTGTTTTGACGCGTTTTCTTCAGGCGAACCGGTTCCCACTTCGCTTGAAAACGCTCTGGAAAAAGAGACTTTTCGATGCTGCACCCCGACCGCCTGTTTCCCGCCGATCCGACAACGCGCGACATCGCCCGCAGGCTCTACGCGAACGTGAAGGATCTGCCGATCATTTCGCCGCATGGGCATACCGATCCACGCTGGTACGCCGAGAACGAGCCGTTCGCGAACCCCGCGAGCCTGTTCGTGATCCCCGACCACTACATTTTCCGGATGCTCTATTCGCAAGGGATCGCGCTGGAGAAACTCGGCATCGCGCGGCTCGACGGCGGGCCGGTCGAGACCGATCCGCGCAAGATCTGGCGGCTCTTCGCCGAGAACTACTACCTTTTCCGCGCGACGCCGACGCGGATGTGGCTCGACCATGCGTTCGAGACCCTGTTCGGGCTGACCGACCGCCTCAGCCGGAGCAACGCGGACCGCTTCTACGATGTGATCGACGCCGCGCTGAAAACCGAGGCCTTCCGGCCGCGCGCGTTGTTCGAACGCATGAACATCGAGGTGATTTCCACCACCGACGGTGCGCTCGACGATCTCAAATGGCACCGGATGATCCGGGAGTCCGGCTGGAAGGGCCGCGTCGTCCCGGCCTACCGTCCGGATGCGGTGGTCGATCCCGAATTCAAGGGTTTCCGCGACAATATCGTCGCGCTGGGGCTCATCTCCGGCTGCGATACCGGGACCTGGGAGGGCTATCTCGCCGCGCATCGCCAGCGCCGCGCCTATTTCAAGACCTTCGGTTGCACCTCGTCGGACCACGGCCACCCTTCCGCCGCGACGGCCAATCTTTCTCCGGAGGAAGCACGCGCGCTTTACGCCCGCGTGATCGCCGGGCCGGTGAGCAGCGCCGACGCCGAGACCTTCCGCGCGCAGATGCTGACGGAAATGGCGCGTATGAGCATCGAGGACGGGCTGGTGCTGCAAATCCATCCCGGCTCGTTCCGCAACCACAATGCCGGCATCATGGAGACCTTCGGCCGCGATATGGGGGCGGATATCCCGCAGCGGACGGACTATGTGAAGGCGTTGAAACCGCTTCTCGACCAGTTCGGCACCGATCCGCGTCTCTCGATCATCCTCTTCACGCTCGACGAAACGGTTTACAGCCGCGAACTCGCGCCGCTCGCCGGGCATTATCCCTGTCTCAAGCTCGGCCCAGCGTGGTGGTTCTTCGACGCGCCGGACGGCATGGCGCGCTTCCGCGACCTGACGACCGAGACCGCCGGTTTCTACAACACCGTCGGCTTCAACGACGATACCCGCGCCTTTCCCTCGATCCCGGCCCGCCATGACGTCTCGCGCCGGGTCGATTGCGCGTTTCTCGCGGCCCGCGTCGCCACGCACCGGCTCGACGAGGACGAGGCGCAGGACCTTGCGCAGGACCTTGCCTATCGCCTCGCCAAGGCCGCCTACCGCCTGTGAGCGGGATACGGGGAGCCGGTTGACTCTCTCCGGCTGGAAGCGAGAATTGGCCTGACCAATTGCCGGTTGACACCTCGCCGCCTGAATGCAGTATTTGGTCAGACCACTTACAACACGAGCCCGGCCAACCGGGCCGTTCCGGGAAGAAACGCAGAAGACACCGGAACCGTCTCCCGAGGGCGGTGACGGTCAATCCAATGGAGGAACTCATGGACCATCTCTCTCGCCGTCAACTCCTCGCCGCGGGCGCCGCTGCCGGCGCCGTCGGGCTCGGCCTCAAACCCGCTGAAGCGCAGGCCTGGCCCGCACGCCCGGTCACTGTCGTCTGTCCGTGGGGTGCGGGCGGCGGCACTGACCAGACCGCGCGCATCGTCGCCTCGATTCTCGAGCGGGAACTGAAACAGCCGTTCTCGGTCGTGAACCGCACCGGCGGTTCGGGCGTCGTCGGCCATTCCGCGATCGCGACCGCCGCGCCGGACGGCTACACCATCGGCATGATCACGGTCGAGATCACGATGATGCACCATCAGGGCCTCACGGAACTCAATCCGACGAGTTACACTCCGCTCGCCCTGATGAACGAAGATCCGCCGGGCGTGACCGTCAACGTGAATTCGCCCTACAAGAGCGTCAAGGAACTCGCCGACGCCATCAAGGCCGCGCCTGCCGGCAAGTTCAAGGCTTCCGGCACCGGCCAGGGCGGCATCTGGCATCTTGCGCTCGTTGGCTGGCTGCAGGCGATGGGCCTTGCGCCGAACCACGTGGCCTGGGTGCCGTCGAACGGCGCCGCGCCGGCGATGCAGGACCTCGCGGCCGGCGGCATCGACCTCGTGACCTGCTCCGTGCCGGAAGCCCGCGCGATGATCGACGCCGGCAAGGCCCGCGCGCTCGCGCTGATGTCCGACCAGCGCAACCCGCAGTTCAAGGATGTTCCGACGCTCAACGAATCGCTCGGCATCAAGTATTCCGTGGGCGCCTGGCGCGGCATCGCGGCGCCGAAGGGCCTGCCGGCCGATATTCAGGCCAAGCTCGTCGCGGCGCTCAAGAGCGCTTACGAATCCAAGGAGTTCAAGGACTTCATGTCCTCGCGCGGCTTCGGCGTGAAGTTCGCCGATCCGGCCGGGTTTGCCGCGTTCATGGCGGATGGCGATGCGAAAATGGCCTCGGCCATGAAGGCGGCCGGCCTTTCCAAGAAGGCCTGAGCCCGTCCTTCCCGCCCCGGCGTTTCTCCTCCCGCCGGGGCACCTCCCTTTTCGCGTGGCATCGAGGTTCCTGCGATGAAACTGCCTGACCGGATCACCGGGCTCATCCTGATGCTGCTCGGCATCGCCACGTTTTACGGCGGCTCCCGCCTTCCCCCGGTTCCGGGTCAGCCGGTGGGACCCGACGTGTTCCCGATGGTCATCGGCGCCGGGCTGGCGGTTGTCGGGCTGCTCATCGCGCTGCACATCGGTCGCGGGTTCGAGGATGCCGCCGAGGCCGAGGTCGAGCGGTTCGGCGGTCCGGACCGCGAGGCGGAAGAATACGCCCGCCGGCGGCGCTGGCACGCCCTGCTGCCGCCCGCACTGATGGTCTTTTACTACTTCACATCGGAACGGATCGGGTTCATTCCGGTCGCGGCGATCATGATCGGGGCGCTGGCCTATGCGCTCGGCGCCAACCGGCGGCTGATCCTGCCGGTGTCGATCGTCGGCGCCATCTTCATTCAGGTGATGTTTGTGAAACTGCTGCGCGTCCCGCTCCCCGCGGGTCTTGTGCCGATGCCGTGGTGACGCCATGAACAGCGCCCTCGCCGCCTTTTCGATGGTCTTCGCACCGGATGTGATGATCGCGATCCTCGCATCCGCGATCTACGGCCTTATTATCGGCGCCCTGCCCGGCCTCACCGCCACGATGGCGACGGCGCTGCTGGTGCCGGTGACCTTCTACCTCTCGCCGATCGCGGCGATCGCGACGATCATCACTTCCTCGGCGATGGCGATCTTTTCCGGCGACATTCCCGGTTGTCTGATGCGCATTCCCGGTACGCCCGCCTCCGCCGCCTACACCGACGAAGCCTACCGGATGACGCTGAAGGGGCAGGCAGAAACCGCGCTCGGCATCTGCCTGTGGTTCTCGGCGCTTGGCGGCATCGTCGGCACGATCGCGCTGGTGCTGATCGCGCCGCTGCTGGCGGAATTCGCGCTCAACTTCTCGACTTTCGAATATTTCTGGCTCGCGATCCTCGGGCTGATGTGCGCGACGCTGGTGGCGCGCTCCTCGCCGGTCAAGGCGCTCGCGGCGATGCTGCTCGGCCTGTTGGTCTCCTGCATCGGCATCGAGAACCCCGGCGGCACGCCACGCTTCACCTTCGGCTCGACCGACCTGCTCGGCGGCATCGACGTCATTTCCGCGCTTGTCGGCGTTTTCGCGCTGGCGGAAGTGATGCGGGCGCTGACGCAGAAGGAGCCGCCGCCCATCCCCGAACGCAAACTCGGCTCGATCCTCAAGGGGCAGATCGAGCTGACGAAGAAATACCCGAAGCAGCAGTTGCGCGGCAATGTCGTCGGCACGCTCATCGGCGCGCTGCCGGGGGCTGGCGCGGACATGGCGGCCTGGGTCTCCTATTCGCTCTCGAAGCGTTTCTCGAAAGAGCCGGAGAAGTTCGGCACCGGCCACCCGGAAGGTCTCGTGGAAGCCGGCGCCTCGAACAATGCCGCGCTGGCTGGCGGCTGGATTCCCGCCCTGCTGTTCGGCATTCCGGGCGATACGATCACCGCCATCGCCATCGGCGTGCTCTACATGAAGGGCCTCAATCCCGGCCCGACGCTGTTCACCGAGAAGGCGTCGAGCATGTATGCGCTCTACCTCGTCTTCGTGATCGCCAACATCATCATGATCCCGCTCGGCATCATGCTGATCCGCGCCTCGAAATACGTTCTTCGCGCGCCGCGTTCGCTCATCATGCCGATCATCATGGTGTTCTGCGCGGTCGGCGCGTTCGGCGCGGCCGGCAACAACCTGTTTGCGGTGCTCATTGTGGCGGCGTTCGGCATCCTCGGCTACATGATGGAGGAGAACGGCTTCCCGGTCGCGGCGATGGTGCTCGGCATCGTCATGGGCACGATGGTGGAACAGAACTTCGTGACCTCGCTCATCAAGTCGGACGGCTCGATCATCCCGTTCGTCTCGCGGCCGATCGCGGCGTTCCTCGCCTTCTTCACCTTCCTCGCCCTGTTCTGGCCGCTGATCGCCTGGCTCAGGCGCAAGCAGGCCGCGTTCGCGGCCGCGTAAGAGCCATCCTTCTTTAGCGGCCGAGGAGCAGCTTCGGCAGGAATGTCGTGAGCGGCGGCCACAGGGTGATGGCGGCGAGAACCGCCAGCAGCGGGATCAGCCACGGCAGGATCGCACGGCACATCGCCTCGAACGAGATACCGGCGATCCGCGAGGTGATGAACAGCACCACGCCCACCGGCGGGGTGATGGTGCCGATCATCAGGTTGAGGACGAAAATCACGCCGAACTGGACGGGATCGATGCCGAACTGCGCCGCCGCCGGCGCGAGAATCGGGATCAGGATCAGCATCGCCGCCAGCGCCTCCATGAAGCAGCCGACGACGAGCAGCAGCAGGTTCACCGCCAGCAGGAACATCAGCGGGTTGCCGACCAGCGCGACGATCTGCGGCCCCACGGTCTGCGGAATGCGCGAGAGCGAGAGCCCCCAGGCGAGCGCCGCCGCGCACATCACCAGCGCCAACACGACGCCGGTGGTCTCGACCGTATCGACGATCAGGCGCGGCAGGTCGCGGAGCCTGAAATCACGATAGATGAACAGGCCCAGCACCAGCGCGTAGACCGTCGCCACAGCGGCGGCCTCCGTGGGCGTAAAGAGGCCGCTTATCATGCCACCGAACAGGATCACCGGCGTCATCAGCGCCCAGTGTGCACGCTTGTACGCCTCCCACAGCGCGCCGAGACCGGGGAACGGGTGCGGCGCATAGCCGCGCCGTTTCGCGACCGCGACCACCATGGCCATCAGCGCGCCGGCCATCATCAGGCCGGGGATAACCCCACCGAGGAAAAGTCCGCCGATCGAGACGTCCGCCGAGACGCCGTAAACGACCATCGGCAGCGACGGCGGAATGATCGGCCCGATCGTCGCGGAGGCGGAAGTGATGGCGGCAGCGGTTTCGGCGTCGTAGCCCTCGTCGCGCATCGCCTTGATCTCGAGCGTGCCGACGCCGCCGGCATCGGCGACCGCCGAACCGGACATGCCGGCGAAAATCACGCTGGCGAGGATATTCGCGTGGCACAGCCCGCCGCGCAGCCAGCCGACGCAGGCGGTGGCGAAACCGAAGATCCGGTCGGTGATGCCGGCCGAATTCATGATGTTGCCCATCAGCACGAACAGCGGCGCGGCGAGCAGCGGGAAGGAATTCGCAGCCTGCGCCAGCTTCTGCGGAATGATCCCTGCCGGAATGCCGGCGAGCCAGACGAAGGCGAAGGACGCAATCCCCATCGAGGCGAAGAGCGGCACGCCCATCAGCAGGGCGACGAACCAGACGGCGAGAATCTGCCACATCAGGAGGGTCACAGCGCCTGCCCTCCCGTCTCGGCGCCGCGCGGCAGGCGGCCTTTTGTCAGCGTCACGAGATCGCTGGCGGCCTCCAGGGCCAGCGCGAAGGCGGCGACCGGAACCGGGAAATAGAGGATCGCCGCCGAGAGCGGCAGGCTGACCCACTCGATATCGAGGTTGCGGCTGATGATCGCGGGGCTGTACCAGAGCAGCGCCAGCGCGAAGACGATCATCGCGATCTGGATCATGGCTTCGAGCGCGAGGCGCGCGCCGCGCGGCAGGCGCTCGATGAACACCATGATGCGGATATGGCTGCCGCGTCGCCCGGCGATGATCCAGCCGGCAAACCCGGTCCAGACCAGCAGGTATTGCGCCATCTCGTCAGTCCAGGCGAGCGGCTGGCCGATCGTGCGGAACACGACGCCGAGCGTCACACTGGCCAGAAGGGCGATCATCAGCAGGCAGGCCGCAAATTCGACGAACGACATTCCGACCGCCCCGAGCCGTTGAAGCACGCGCTGCATTTCCTGCCCTTCCTGCCTGGGGTCGGCGCCGCCGGGGAGCGACGGCGCCCTTTCTGGTCAGAGCTTGAGGAGCGCCTCGAAGGTGCCCGCGCCCCATTTGCTCTCGAACTGCTTCGGCACGCTGGCGAGCACCGGCTTGCGCCATTCATCGAGATTGGGCGTGATCACCGTCATCCCCTTCTCCTTGAGGGTGCCGACCAGCGTCGCTTCCGAGGCGAGCAGTTCCTTGTCCTGCCAGGCCGCGCCGGCATTGAACGCCGCCTCGAGCAGCGTGCGATCCGCAGCCGGCAGGCCTTTCCAGAAGGCGTCGTTCACGATGATCATGCGCGGGGTGATGATGTGCTCGGTAAGCACGAGGAACTTCTGCACCTCGAAGAACTTGCCGGACTGGATGGTCGGCAGCGGGTTCTCCTGCCCGTCGACCGCGCCCTGGCTGAGGGCCAGATAGAGTTCCGGGAAGGCGATCGGCGTCGCCTTCGCGCCCCAGGCGTCGGCCATCGCGCGGAAGACATCGACCGGCGGCACGCGCAGCTTGAACCCGGCCATATCCGCCGGCGATTTCACTGCCTTGGAGCCGGATGTCAGATGACGCTTGCCGTAGTAGGTGACGTTGAGCATCCGCATCCCGCGCTTGGCGACAAGATCGGCGTTCATCTTGGCGAAGATCGGCGAGGTCGAGACCTTGGCGAGGTGCGCGGCGTCGCGCCAGAGATACGGCGCCTCGATCACCGAGAGCTGCGGCAGGAACGCGCCGAGCGCGCCGGCGCCATCCGTCGTCAGGTGGAGCGCCCCCCCCGAGACCGCCTCCATCATGTCCTTGCCCGCGCCGAGCTGCCCGTTCGGGAACACCTGGACGTCGATGCGGCCGCCCGATTTTTCCTTGACCTCGGCGGCGACGCGCATCGCCATCTGCACCTGCGGATGGCTCGGCGCCAGCAATTCGCCCCAGCGGATGACGCTGGCCTGCGCGCGCAGCACCGCCGGCATGGCGACGAGGCCGGCCACGGCCGCGCCCCCTTTCAGGAATGTCCTCTTGTCGATCATCGTTTCCTCCTCGATTGCCGTTTCTTCTGGTCGCCGGCGTTTTCGCCTGACGGATTGGTCCGGGCGTCTCACGTATTCGGCGGGTGATTGCCCTCGATGTTGATGGCGCGGTTGCGCGCCTGAAGAATGTGTTCGGCCATCGCCTGCGCCGCGCCCTCGGCGTCGCGCCGCTCCAGCGCCTCGATCACCTTGAGGTGGTCCCGCATCACCGGCGTGACGAGATCGGCATAGAGGCGGGTCTCGTTCTGGCGGATCAGTTTGATCTTGATCCAGTTCACCCAATAGGCCTTCGAGATGATGTCGTTATCGAGGTGCTGGATCACGGCTTCATGCAGCGCGCGGTCGGTCGCCTCAGCATCGTCGATCAGGCTCTCGCGCTCGCCGGCCTCCGCGCGGGCGATGATGTCGAGATGCGCCTTCTTCAACGCCGCAATCGTGGAATCGCTGGCCTGCCGGGCGAACAGCGCTGTCGCCTCGCGCTCGATGAAGAGGCGGAACTGGAACGCGTTACGGATCAGGTTGAGATCGACGTGCGCGACCTGAAGCCCGCGCTGCGGCACGGTGGTGATCAGTCCTTCCGCCTCGAGGCGTGGGATCAGCTCGCGGATCGCGCCGAGCGGCATGCCGGTAATCTCGACGAGTTCGCGCTGCGAGACGAACTGGCCCGGAAGGATATCGCGCGCGAGCAGCCGTTCCGTGAAGGAGGAGTAGGCCCGGTCCCGCAGCTTCGATGTTTCCTGCCGCATGATCGTGCCTTCTCCCTTGCTAGGCGGCCTGGGCGAGGCGGATGTCGGCGAGCGCTTTCGCGAGCCCCCGCGCCTCGTCAGCCGAAAGCGCGTCCAGCGGCGCCCGCATGATGCGCCAGCCTGGATCGCCGAGCCGCTCGGAGATTAGCGCCTTGACTGCCGGCATGAAAGGAAATTGCAGGATCGCATCGACCATGCGGTGCACGCGGAGATCGTCCTTGCCCTCGTTCGCGAGCGGCAGCAGCAGATCCGGCGCGACATTGGCCAGCCCGCAGATAGAACCGGCGCCGCCGATTGCGACCGCGCGCGCAAGCTGGCGTTCATCGCCGATCAGGACCTGCATGTCGGACAGTTCTGCGAGACGACGCGCGGTCATCGCCCAGTCGCCCGCGCTGTCCTTCACGCCGGCAATCACGCCCGGAAAAGCGTCCGCGAGGCGGCGCGTCAGTTCGATGGAGATCGGCACGCGCGTCATGCCGGGAATGTGATAGAGCAGCACGTCGCGCAAGGCGCCGCCGAGCTTCTCGAACAGGGCGGCGAAGAAGCGGAACAGGGCGTCATCCGTCACGCCGGAGAAATAGAACGGCGGCGCGAGCAGAAGCCCGCGGCAATCCATCTCGTAGGCGGCGCGACACTGGGCAAGGCATTCCGTCTCCGAAGCCGCCGAAACGCCGGCAATCACCCTGTCGCGGAGGTTGAAGCCCGCGCCGGCCATCGCGCCCATCATGGCGTAGCGCTCGCCAATTCCGATCGAGGCACCCTCCCCGGTTGTGCCGAACAGCGTGACACCGTTTGCGCCCTGATCGAGCACCCAGCGGGCATGGTTCACGAGACGGGGGATATCGACGGCGCCCGTCGCCAGAAACGGCGTGGACAGGGCGCAATTCAGGCCGGTGCGGTTCATCGTTCGGGGTCTCCGTTCTTTCAAGCCTTACCCTGCACACACTGGTTGTCAAGCTAACATGTTAGTGATTTGGCGCCTCCCGCCGGATAGCCCGGCGCGCAGCTCGCTGAATGATCTCTTGCCAGCTCGCCGAGGGTGTGCTTGTTGGAAAATGCTTTCGGTGCCTTCCGCGAGGGAGGTGAAACGGGAATGCGGTGCGGCGGGGTTTTCCTCGCCAATGCCGCGGCTGCCCCCGCAACTGTAGGCGGAGAGTGCCTCTCCAACATCCACTGGCTCCCTGAAAAGGCGGCTGGGAAGGACGGGAGGCGCGACGACCCGCGAGCCAGGAGACCGGCCGTCAGCATGTGCAACCCCTAGACTTCGGCGGTGGGCCGAAGGGAGGATAACATGTCTCGCGCCCTGCGCGCGCTTGCCCTGACGGCAGGCGCCTTTTCCGCATACTTTCCTGTCACATCCGCAATCGCCCAGAACGCCGCGCCCGAGCCCTCGGACAAGAGCCGCCAGTTCGGCGAACTGGTAATCACCATCACCGCCAACCGCTCGCCAACCGCGATCCAGCGCACCGGCAGCGCGATCAGCGTGATCTCCGGCGAGGAGGTCGCGAAAACCAACCAAGCTTCGATGGTCAACGTCCTGCGCAACGTACCGGGGCTCGATGTCACCGAAACCGGCGGCCCCGGCGGCACCACCTCGGTGCGCATCCGCGGCGCCAACGCCGGCCAGACGCTGGTGCTGATCGACGGCGTGCGCGTCAACGACCCCTCATCCGGCTCCGGCGAGTTCGATTTCGCGACGATCGCGCCCGGCCTGATCGACCGCGTCGAGGTGCTGCGCGGTCCGCAGAGCGCGCTCTACGGCTCGGATGCGATCGGCGGTGTGATCAACATCATCACGAAGCGCGGGCGCGGCCCGTTCCAGACCGCGGCGCAGATCGAGGGCGGCTCCTATAGCACCCTTCTCGGCAACGCCAGCGTCCACGGTTCGAAGGATGCCTGGAGCTATGCCTTCGCCATCAGCGCGTTGCATTCGAACAAGTTCTCGTCCTACGGCTATCGCGTGCGCCGCATCGAGGCGACGAGGCCGAAGCTCGAAAGCGACCCGGTGACGCGCTACGGCGGCTACGGGCGCATCGGCTACGATCCTGGCGGGCCGTTCCGCGCCGAGATCGCAACGATGGGCACCTTCACCCGCGCCGACTACGATGCCGGTTTCGGCACGTTCCCGGATACCGGCTCGCGCTTCACCTCGGCCTTCCACTCGACCTACGCGAAGCTGGACCTCGACACCTTCGACAAGCGCGTGCAGCACTCGCTGCGGCTCTACACCAACCGCATGCGCCGCCATTACGACAGCATTTCCTACGGCATCAACACGCTGCCGGCGAACACCTTCCACGACAAATACGACTACATCGGTCTGCGCCATGGTGCGGAATATCAGGCCAATATCGGGCTTGACCGGTTCGGCACCCTGACGCTGGGCGGACGCATCGAGCGCGAATCCGTCGAGAACTACTCCGAGACCCTGCTGCCCGCTCCCGTCGCCAAGACGAAGAACATCGGCACCAGCCAGAATTCGCGCGCGATCTTCGCGCTCTGGCAGGTGGCGCTCGGCCAGCGCTTGGACCTGTCGCTCGGCGGGCGCATCGACCACTATCCGAATGTAACGACCTTCCGCACCTGGCGCGCGACCGCTGCCTATCGCATCGACGAAACCGGCACCAAGTTGCGGGCCAGCGCCGGCACCGGCGGCAAGGTGCCGACCCTCTACCAGCTTTACGCGCCGTTCTTCGGCACGGCCACGCTGAAGCCGGAGGAGAGCTTCGGCGGCGACGTCGGCATCGACCAGCGCTTTCCCGACGGAAGGCTCAAGCTCTCGGCGACGCTGTTCCACAACCGCATGAAGAACCTGATCGATTTCGATTTCGGCACCTTCACCTTCCAGAACATCGCCCGCGCCCAGACGAGCGGCGTCGAACTCGAGGGCGAGGCCGTGCTCTGGCCGGAATATCTCGTGCTCAAGGGCAGCTACACCAACATGCGCGCGGTCGACCGCAAGACCGGTCTGCGCCTGCCGCGCCGCGCCGATCATACCGGCAAGGTCGCGCTCACGATCACGCCCGCGCCGAAGTGGACGATCGAGCCGTCGCTGACGCTGGTTGGCAAGCGGTTCAGTTCCACCAACCAGACCCAGCGGCTTGCCCCCTATGCCCGGCTTGATGCGCTCGTGAGCTACAAGGTCAATGACAACCTCGACGTCTATGTGCGCGGTGAGAACCTGACCAATAGCTATTACGAGGACGTGCGCAACTACGGCACCACCGGCCGCGCCGTCTACGCCGGCATGCGCGGCACATGGTAGCGCCCGGAGCGGACAGGCTCTCACTCTAACGCTGCGGCTGCTCCCGTTTTTTTATCGCGTTTTCTTGACGCGAACCGGAGCCCGCTTCGCTTGAAAATGCTCAGGTCGCGCGCGTTCGCGCGATTTCGAGAATGGCGTCGAGATCGAGGTGCTTCTCACAATGCTCGGCGAGGCGGTCCAGCACCGCCTCGACCGTCTCGCCGTAGCGAAGATCCGACCGAACGCCGAGTGCTGCCAGATAGGCGGCGCGAAAACCGTCTGACAGAAAAAGTCCGTGCAGATAGGTGCCAGCGACGAGCCCGTCCGCGCTCGTCGCGCCCTCAGGGGCTCCCCCGATTTCCACGAGTGGGCGCGCGCAATCCGGCCCCGTTGTCCGGCCGATATGGATTTCATAACCGCCGATTGCTTCGCCGGTCGCGATATGCGTGCCGGTTGCCCGCTCGGTGACCTTCTCGCGCGCCATGACCGTTTCGACATCGAGAAGACCGAGGCCCGGCACCTTGCCCGCCCTGCCCTCGATGCCCTCGGGATCGGCGATCGAGCGCCCGAGCATCTGGTAGCCGCCGCAGATGCCAAGCACGCGCCCGCCCCGGCGCAGATGGGCTCTGAGGTCGATGTCCCAGCCCTGCGCGCGCAGGAACGCGAGATCGACAATGGTCGCCTTCGTTCCCGGCAGGATCACCAGCGCGGCATCGCCCGGCAGCGGCGTGCCCGGCGGCACCATGACGAGTTTAACGCCCGGCTCCTGCTTCAGCGGGTCGAAATCGTCGAAATTGGCGATTCGGGAGAGAATGGGCACCGCGATCTTCAGCCGCCCGCCCGCTATGCCCGGAACCGCCTCCAGATCGACCGCATCCTCGGCCGGCAGACGAACGGCGTCGTGGAACCACGGCACGATGCCGAGCGCCCGCCAGCCCGTGCGGTCGGCGATCGCCGTCATTCCCTCCGAAAACAGATCAATATTGCCACGGAATTTATTGACAAAAAAAGCTTTTATGAGTGTTCTATCCGCGCTTTCCAGCACAGCATGCGTGCCGACCAGACTGGCGATCACGCCGCCGCGGTCGATATCGCCGACGAGGATTACCGGCACACCCGCGGCCTCCGCGAAGCCCATGTTGGCGATATCGCCGGCGCGGAGGTTGATCTCAGCCGGGCTCCCTGCACCCTCGACCACGATGATGTCGGCCGCCTGTTCGAGCCGGGCGAAGCTCTCCAGCACGAGGGGCAGGAGTTCATCGCGCCGCGCGCCAAAACGCTTTGCGTCGAGCCTGCCGCGCGCCCTGCCCTGCACGATCACCTGACTGCCGGTATCGCTTTCCGGCTTCAGCAGCACGGGGTTCATGTGCACGCTCGCAGGCACGCCCGCCGCCAGCGCCTGAAGCGCCTGCGCGCGGCCGATCTCGCCGCCATCGGCGGTGACGGCGGCGTTGTTCGACATGTTCTGCGGCTTGAACGGCATCACGACGAGCCCGCGCCGGCGGAACGCCCGGCAGAGCCCCGCGACCAGCAGCGACTTGCCGACATTCGAGCCGGTGCCCTGAAGCATGATCGCCGGCTTGCGCATGGTCTAGATCGAGCCTTTCATCACCAGCGGCAGCCCGGCGGCGACGAACACCACATTCGGCACCAAGGCGGCAATCTTGCGGTTGAGCCGACCCTGTTCGTCGCGGAACGCACGGCCAAGCGGCGTTTCCGGCACCAGCCCCAGCCCGACCTCGTTGGATACGAGAAGGACCGGCCCCGGCGCCGCCTCGATCTCCGCCAGAAGCGCCTCGCGGACGACGGCGATATCGCGATCCGCCAGCATGATGTTCGTCAGCCAAAGCGTCAGGCAATCGACAAGAACAGCGGTATCTGTTCGCGATTGGGCGCGGATTGCCTCCGGCAGGTCGTAAAGCGCCTCGACCGTCTCCCAGCCGAGCCCTTCGCGCTTCGCCCGGTGATGGGCAATGCGTTCTGCCATCTCGTCGTCGCCGGGCGCCGCAGTGGCGATGTAGCGCAGGGCAAGACCGGTCCGGCGGGCGGCCTCCTCCGCCATGCGCGACTTTCCGGAGCGTGCGCCGCCGAGGTAGAGCGTCGTACGCGGGTTCACGCGATCCCTCCGCGGGCCATCGGTCGAAGGCGAAGAAAGGAGATCATCCCGGCTCGGCTCCTTGGCATGGGGAGCGCCCGTTGTTGCCGGCGGCAGGCATACTGTCAACGCCGGTTGACTGCCGTTAGCCGGCATGGGACGCAGGGAAAAAACCAAAGTCTCACAGGGTCAGGAAACATGTCCGGGTTCATCGTCGCCATCGATCAGGGAACCACCTCGTCGCGCGCGCTGGTCTTTCGCGCCGATCTCACCGTGGCGGCGGTGGCGCAGGAGGAATTTCCGCAGCATTACCCCGATTCAGGCTGGGTCGAGCACGATCCGGAGGATCTCTGGCGGACGACGCTCGCCACCCTGCGCGCGGCTGTCGCCAAGGCGGGAATCGCGGCGGGCGATGTCGTCGCCATCGGCATCACCAACCAGCGCGAGACCACGCTGATCTGGGATCGCAAGACCGGCGAACCGATCCACCGCGCCATCGTCTGGCAGGATCGGCGCACCGCCGAAACCTGCAACCGCCTCAAGGCGGCCGGCATGGAGCCGCTGTTCGCGCGGAAAACCGGGCTGCTACTCGACCCCTATTTCTCCGGCACCAAGGTCAAGTGGTTGCTCGATAACGTACCGGGCGCGCGGGCACGGGCGGAACGCGGCGAACTCGCCTTCGGGACGGTGGACAGCTTCCTGCTCTGGCGCCTCACCGGCGGCAGGGTTCACGCGACCGATGCCACCAACGCCTCGCGCACGCTGCTGTTCGATATCCATACCGGGCAATGGGACGCGGAACTCTGCGCGGCGCTCGATGTGCCGATGAACCTCCTGCCCGAGGTCAAGGATTGCGCGGCGGATTTCGGCATGACGGAAGCTGCCCTGCTCGGCACGCCGGTTCCGATTCGCGGCATCGCCGGCGACCAGCAGGCGGCGACCATCGGCCAGGGCTGCTTCGCGCCGGGCATGATGAAATCGACCTACGGCACCGGCTGCTTCGCTCTGCTCAATACCGGCGCGACGCCGGTTCCCTCGAAGAACCGCCTGCTCACCACCATCGCCTACCAGCTCGGCGGGCGGCGGACCTACGCGCTCGAAGGCGCGATCTTCATCGCCGGCGCCGCCGTGCAATGGCTGCGCGACGGGCTGGGTCTGATCGCCTCTGCGACCGAGACCGGCGCCCTCGCGGCGGCGGCCGACCCCGCGCAGCGGGTCTATCTCGTGCCGGCCTTCGTCGGCCTCGGCGCGCCCTATTGGGATGCGGATGCGCGTGGCGCGCTGTTCGGCCTCACGCGCGGGACGACGCGCAAGGAACTCGCCCGCGCCGCGCTCGAAGCCGTCGGCTACCAGACCCGCGACCTGATCGAGGCCATGAAAGGCGATTGGCAGAGCAGCGGCGCCGAGACCGTGCTCCGTGTCGATGGCGGCATGACGGCCTCGGATTTCACGATGCAGTTCCTCGCCGATATTCTCGACGCCCCGGTCGATCGGCCGAAGATCATGGAGACGACCGCGCTCGGCGCGGCCTATCTCGCCGGGCTTTCGGCGGGGCTGCTGCCGTCGCCGGCGGAATTCTCGCGGCACTGGGCGCTGGAGCGGCGCTTCCTGCCGGCGATGAAGGCCGCCGACCGCGAGGGGCGCTACGCCGGCTGGCGCGACGCGGTGCGCCGGACCCTGTCGTCCGGCTGACCGCCGCGCGGCTTTTATGCTCAATCGGCGTTCGCAAGCAGAATGCGTGCGTGAACCGGGACATCCGACTGATCGAACAGTTCCGGATGCTGTGCCGCGAGACGGGGAATAGCCGAGAGAATTTCGCGCAAATGGTGCCGCATCAGGCGCTCGGCCTTCGCCGCGTCGCGTTCGCGGAAGGCATCGACGACACCCTGATGCTGGGCGATCAGCACATCGAGCGGAGTCGCGTTCGGCAATGACAGAGCGCGCACGCGATCGGTCTGGAAGCGCGCGCTTTCCATGACACGCACCGCATAGTCGCAATCGACGATTGTCGCGATCTCGCGGTGGAAGGCTTCGTCCAGCGCCTGAAAGCCCCGGTAGTCGGCAACCGCGACGGCCGCGCGCTGCTGGTCGAGGATGGACTGGAGGCGGGCGATTCCCTGCTCGTCGATCAACTCCGCCGCCGCGCGCACGATGGCGCATTCGACCGCCTCGCGCACGAAGCGCGCGTTGAGGACCTCACGGACGGAAATCTTCACGACATAGGTGCCCCGGCTCGGCAGGATCTGGAGCAGGCCCGCCTCGCGCAGCTTGATGAAGGCCTCGCGCACCGGCTGGCGGCTGACGCCGTAGCGCCGCGCGACATCGTTCTCGGAAAGCGCCTGCCCGGGCTGGAACTCCATGTCCATGATCGCCTGCCGCAGGATCTGGATCATTTGCGGCGCGATCGGTTCGGCAATGTTCAGGCTCATGTTTTCTCCGAAGGCAGGCTTCTTCAAGGACTCGCTTCCCCAGGCACTTGCGCAAGCGAAGCCTTTCTGTATCATACCGGTATGGTGCCATACCGCAAGAGTAAGGCCCGAGCAGGAAACGTTAGGGAGAAGAGCGATGGGATTTCAATTCTCGAAGCGCAATTTTGTGTTGGCAGCGGCCTGTTCGGCGGCTTTTTTTATCGGAACGCCGGCGTTTGCCCAGTTCCAGCTCAACGTCAACACCGCGCTCAGCAAGGACGACCCGATCTACAAGGGGCTTGAGCGGTTCCGCGACAAGGTCGCCGAACGTTCGCAGGGCAAGCTGACCGTCCGGATTTTTCCCGGCTCGCAGCTCGGCAAGGATGAGGACGTGCTCGAACAGGCCCGCTCGGGCGCGAACGTCGCCGTGGTGGTCGACGGCGGCCGCATGGCGGTGTTCGTCAAGGAATTCGGTATCCTGAGCGCGCCCTATCTCGCGGACGGGTTCAAGGGCGTGCGCAAGGTCGTGACCTCGCCGATGTTCGACGGCTGGGTCGAGCAGTTGCGCAAGGCCTCGGGCCATCAGGTCCTCTCCTTCAACTGGTGGCAGGGCGAGCGGCATCTGCTGACGAACAAGGCGGTCAAGGTTCCGGCCGATCTCGCCGGCATCCGCATGCGGACGCCCGGTGCGCCGGTATGGATGGAGACGATCCGCGCGATGGGCGCGACGCCGACGCCGATGGGCTGGGCCGAAGTCTATCCGGCGCTCCAGCAGAAGGCGATCGATGCGGTAGAGGCGCAGCACCCGGCCAGCTACGGCTCGCGGCTCTATGAAGTGACGAAGTACATCACCAAGACCGGCCACTTCAACCTGATCACCGGCATCGTGACCTCGGCGAAGTGGTTCGACACCCTGCCGGCCGACCTTCAGAAGATCCTGAAGGAGGAATCGCTGGCGGCGGGCGATTTTGCTTCGCAGATGACCCAGGATTCGCTGGCCGGTTTGGAGGCAAAATTCAAGGAAAAGGGCGTGACGATCTCCGAGGTGGACAAGACGCCGTTCGTCGATGCGACGAAGGCCGTCTATGACAAGCTCGGCTATGGCGATCTGCGCAAGCAGGTCGAGGCCCTGCTGAAATAAGCCCCCTTCCCGTGCCGGCAAAGCCGGGCAGCCCGAAGGCTGTCCGGCTTCCGTTTCCCGGAGAACGACATGTCGGAACTCTACATCCGCATCGAGGATGCGGTCTCCAAGCTGCTGCTCGCCATCATCACGCTGCTGGTCTTCGTCGCGGCGATCGCGCGGACTCTGGGCGATCCGATGATCTGGTCGGTCGATCTCGCGCAGTTGCTGTTCGTCTGGCTGTGCTTTCTCGGCGCCAACCGCGCCATGCGGATCAAGGCGCATATCGGGGTCGACTTTTTCGTCCGCAAGCTGCCGCTGACGCCACGCTGGCTTCTCGAAATCGTGCTCGGGCTGCTGACGCTCGGCTTCCTGATGACGCTGGCCTACACCGGCTACAAGCTGACCCTCCTCAATTGGCAGCGCGTTTACGGCGACAGCGGCATCTCCTACGCCTGGGTGACCGGCGCCGTACCTGTCGGCTGCGCGCTGCTGTCGGTGACTGTTCTGATCAATCTCGTCCGCGCGATCCGCGACCGGAAGCTGGTCTTCTACGCCGACAAGGCGAGTGAGGTCGACCGGTCCGAAACCCAACTGGGCTGAGCCGATGACCCTGCTTGCTGTCCTTTTCTTCCTGCTGACCTTCCTCGGCATGCCGATCGCACTGGCGATCGGGATCGCCGGCTTCAGCTTCTTCCTGTTTTCCGGCTCCATCCCGGTCGGCATCGGCGTGCAGCAGGTCGCCTCCGCCTCGCAGAGCTTCCCGCTGCTGGCGGTGCCGTTCTTCGTGCTGGCCGGGCACATGATGAACAAGACCGGAATCACCTCACGGCTCATCACCTGCTCGAACGTGCTGGTCTCGTGGATGTCCGGCGGTCTCGCACAGGTCTGCATCCTGCTCTCGACGTTGATGGGCGGCGTTTCCGGCTCGGCCGTCGCCGATGCGGCGATGGAAGCGCGCATCCTCGGGCCGGACATGATCAAGCGCGGCTATTCGCGCGGCTTCACGACGGCGGTGATCGCCTGCGGCTCGCTCATCACCGCAACAATCCCGCCGAGCCTCGGGCTGATCCTCTACGGCTTCGTCGGCAATGTCTCGATCGGGCGGCTGTTCCTTGCCGGTGTCATCCCCGGCCTGCTGATGATGGCGGCGCTGATGGCGGTTGTCGCCGTCATCGCAAAGAAGCGCAATTACCAGGCGGCGCGCCGGGAACTGCCGAAGGCCGCCGAGGTGTGGCGCGCGGTCGTCGAGGCAAAATGGGCGCTGCTCTTCCCTATCGCACTGCTGATCGGCATTCGCGGCGGCATCTTCACGCCGTCGGAAGTGGGCGCGTTTGCCGTGGTCTACGCGGCGGTGGTCGGCGTCCTGTTTCACCGGGAGCTGACCTGGGAGAAACTCGTCGAGGCGCTTGGCGAGGGGGTGCTCGATGTCGGCGTGATCATGCTGATCATCCTGCTCTCGGGCATGGTCGGCTATGCACTGATCTTCGAGCAGGCGCCGCAGAACATCGCCGAGGCAATGCTGGGCCTCTCGAAAAACCCGCTGGTGATCGTGTTCCTCATCCTCGCCTTCCTGTTCGTCGCCGGGCTTTTCGTCGAGGCGACGGTGCTGGTGCTGCTGCTGACGCCGATCTTCGTGCCGATCATCAAGGATCTCGGCATCGACGAGGTGCATTTCGGCATCCTGATGATGTCGATCGTCACCTTCGGCGGCATGACCCCGCCGGTAGGCGTGGCGATGTACACGGTGTGCTCGATCCTTGATACACCGATCGAGGAATACTTCGTCGAGTCGCTGCCGTTCGTGGCGGCGATCCTTGCCGTCGTCGCCTTCCTTGCCTTCATGCCCGGCCTTGTGCTCTGGCTTCCCAATCTTCTCATGTAGTTCCGGTTTCTGGAGATCGATCGAATGGAACAGACCTGGCGCTGGTTCGGCCCCGGTGACGCGGTGACCCTGGATGCCGCGCGGCAGGCGGGTGCGACCGGGATCGTCACCGCCCTGCACCACATTCCCTATGGCGTTGTGTGGAGCATCGAGGAAATCGAGAAGCGCAAGCGCGAGATCGCGGACGCCGGCCACGGCCTTCGGTGGTCGGTCATCGAGAGCCTGCCGATCCACGAGGACGTCAAGATCGGCGAAGGCGACCTCGAAACCATCTTCGAGAACTACCGCCAGTCGCTGCGCAATCTCGCGGCCTGCGGGCTCACCACCGTCTGCTACAACTTCATGCCGGTGCTCGACTGGACACGCACCCAGCTCGACGCACCGGTCGCGGGCGGCGCGCGCGCGTTGCGCTTCAACATCCACGAATACGTCGCCTTCGACTGGCTGATGCTCAAGCGCCCCGGCGCCGAGGACGGCCATGCCCCCGACGTGCTGGAGCGCGCCCGTGCCTGGCATGCGAATGCCTCGGAAGCGGAACGCGCGCGGCTTGTCTCGAACATCAACGCCGGCCTGCCGGGCGCCTACGACCGTTACGATATCGAGGGTTTCCGCCGCCTGATCGCCCGCTACGCCGGCATGGACGCCGCGACCCTGCGCGGCAACCTCGCGCGCTTCCTCGAAGCTGTGATCCCGACCGCCGAGGCCGTCGGCATCAACATGTGCATCCACCCGGACGATCCGCCGCGTCCACTGTTCGGCCTGCCGCGCATCGTCTCCTCGGAAGCCGATATCGCCGCAATTCTCGCTATGGTCGACAGCCCGGCGAACGGGCTCACGCTTTGCTCCGGCTCGCTCGGCGCGCACCCGACCAACGACGTGCCCGCGATCGCGCGCCGCTTCGCCGACCGGATCTGGTTCGCGCATCTGCGCAACGTCAGGAAGGACGCCGACGGTTCGTTCATGGAGGCGGATCACCTCGGCGGGGATACCGATATGGTCGATCTCGTCGCGGCGCTGATGGACGAGGAGCAACGCCGCCGCGCGGCCGGCTGGGCCAACTGGCGCATTCCGATGCGCCCCGATCATGGCCACGAGATCCTCACCGACATCGGCGGCAAGGGGCATCCGGGCTACCCGGCGATCGGCCGGCTGCGCGGTCTCGCCGAGTTGCGCGGCGTGATGAAGACGCTGGCGCAGGTGCGGGGCTACGTCGAATAAGGCTGTTCGCCGATTGGGCAGGTCCGGCCCGCGTTTCTCCGGAGACGCGGGCTTTTTTGCGCGCGCCAAGCTGCTTCCACCAAGCTGCTTCCGCCTGGGGCGCGCTGCGAATTCCAAATTTATCCGGAAATTGGCTGGGGGACCTGGATTCGAACCAAGACTAACGGAGTCAGAGTCCGCTGTTCTACCGTTAAACTATCCCCCACCACCGCGCAGCGTCTGACCGCCTTTCGCGCGAGGCGCCGCCCCGCGATTCCGCGAGGCAGGAGCGGCCTTCTAACCTTCCCTCCCCGTCATTGCAAGTCCTTTGGCAAGTCCACTGGCAGGCCGGTTCCGCCGTTCCGGCAAGGCGCTTGCTCACGAGCATTCCCAAGGCGGCATTGAGGGGCTCTACCCCCTTGTTTGTCTCATTTTGGAACGTTTTGGCTTGCAATTTGAGACAATTGCGCCTTTGGTAACATTCCGTTTACGCAACCGTTGCGGGCGGACGAGTGGGGTTGAGTTGCGTCATGATGCTGTTTCCGGAGATCAAACCGAGCACGGGTCCATCTCTCGCCAGGAAGGTCGCGCTTGTAGCGGCGACGGTATTGGCGGCCGGCGGCGCCGGGACATTGATCGTCAAGGCTGGTGACAACCCGGACATCTATCAGACCATTCTCAAGTTCAACCGGCCCGTCCGGCAGGCGGTGCAGCCCTATCTGCCGCAACCGCAAGCCGCGCTGCCCAGGATTTTCCAGCGGCGCGAACGCGCGCCGGTCCAGGCGCTGAGCTACGCGCCGCGGACGGAACCGCTCCGGGCCCTGCCGCGCGTCAACGAGACCGTCCCTGTCCGCGGACAGCAGGCTGGCACAACAGTGCTGCCGGCGGCCGATTCTCCCGACCCCACAACCGGATACAAGCCGCGTGGCCGGCACAAGCTGCAGGCGCGGGGCGAAAAGGGTTCGACCACCGCCATGAACTATTGCGTCCGCCTCTGCGACGGGTTCGCCTTCCCGGTCGGCAATGCCGGCGGCGGCAACTGGAATGTCCAGGAATCGGCGTGCCGGTCAGCCTGCCCGGGCGCCGAGACGGCTCTGTTCTACTCGCCGGCGGGTTCAAAGGATTTCGACAGCATGACGCGCGGGCGTCTTGCCTATACCGCCCTGCCGACCGCGTTCCGCTATCGCAGCACGCTCTCGCCGAGTTGTTCGTGCAAGCCGGTCGGCGCCACACAGTCGAGCCTCGCCCTGCTGACGGATTACACGCTGCGCGCCGGCGACCTCGCCATGACCCGCATCGGCGCGCGTCACTTCGACGGCGCCCGGCGCTTCCCCTATCGCGGGTCGGATTTCTCCGATGCGATCTCCCGCCTGAAATCGAAAAAGGAAGTCGCCATCGTCCGGGCGATGGAAGTCGCCTCCGTGCGGGGCGTCATGCCTGCAGATGCCCCGCCAGGCGTCCGCAGCCGCGTCATTTCCGAAATCCGCCGGGCAGAGGCGCAGGCAAACCAGGCGCGTCCGCGCGATTCCTTCGGCCTGCCGCGCGGTTTCAGCGAAGTGACCCGACGCGAAGCGCGCGGTCCGATCGCCATGCGACCGGTCAAACGCATGCCGGGCTTCGTCGCCATGAACTGAAGGCAGGCGACTTGGTCGTGACAAGAGCGCGGTGGGGATCACCGCGCTTTTTTGTTTTTCGGTTCGCGGTCCGCGATTTGACCCGATCGTTTCAATCGGTTCTAGATTGGAATTATTCTAACTTATTGTTTTTTCAGCGTTTTAATGTTGACGAACCGGAAACGGCGACGTCATAAGCGGCGTATGGTGTCCTGAACGCCCCTGCTTGCGGGCCTTGACCCCGCCTGATGGAGATTTCAACGATGATGGATCGTTCCCCCCTTCAATCCCGGTTTCTGCGCCGTGCCCTGCTGGGCGGCGGCCTCGCCCTCGCCGCTTCCGCCGCGATGGCGGACGAGGTGAATGTCTACACCTACCGGGAACCCGGCCTGATCAAGCCGCTGTTCGATAAGTTCACCGCCGAGACGGGCGTGAAGGTGAATGTCGTCTTCGCCAAATCCGGCCTCGAAGAGCGCATCCAGTCGGAAGGCGCGAACAGCCCGGCCGACATGCTGATCACGACAGGCATCGCCAACCTGCGAAAAGCGGTCGGCCTCGGCATCGCCCAGCCGATCAAATCCGCCGTGCTTGAAAAGGCGATGCCGCCGGCCCTGCGCGCGGCGGATGGCTCCTGGTACGCACTTTCGGTTCGCGCCCGCGTCATCTACGCCTCGAAGGACCGCGTGAAAGATGCGATGCTCAGCTATGCCGACCTCGCCTCGCCGCGCTTCAAGGGGCGGTTCTGTATCCGCGACGGGCGGCATGAATACAACAACGCCCTGTTCGCGGCTGCGGTCGTCCACTGGGGCGAGGCCAAGACCGAGGAATGGCTGAAGGCCCTGCGTGCCAACCTCGCCAAGAAGCCCTCGGGCGGCGATCGCGACGTTGCCAAGGACATCGCCGCCGGTGCCTGCGACGTCGGGCTGGGCAATACTTACTATGTCGGCCTGATGAATGCCGACGCCCAGCAGAAGGCGATCTCGGACCAGATCCGCGTCATCATGCCGAGCTTCGAGAACGGCAAGACGCATGTGAACGTCTCCGGCTTCGTGATCGCCAAGCATGCCAAGCACAAAGATCAGGCCATCCGCCTCGCCGAATGGCTTGTCGGTGCCGAGGCACAGGGCATGTACGGGCGGCAGAACTTCGAGTATCCGGTTCTTGCCGGCGCGCCGGTCGAGCCCTTCATCAAGAGCTTCGGCGAGCTGAAGGCCGATGACATTCCGCTCGAAGCGGTTGCCGGCAAGGCCAAGACCGCTTCGGAACTGACCGACAAGGTGGGCTTCAACCTCGGCCCGCAGAGCTGACGAGCCGACTTGAACACGCGAACGGCCCGAACTGACCGACCCGCCGGGGGCGCCGCCAAGCGTCCCCGGCTTCGGCTGTTTCCCTGGGTCACGGCGCTGGCCATCGTCGGTCTCGTGAGCCTCGTGCCGGCGCTCGGGTTCCTCAGCCTGATGCAGGGCGGCGCGGGGGCCGGCTGGCTGCACTTCACCGAATCCCAGATTGTGGCGATCCGCGAGACGGGTCTGCTGCTCGCGGGAGTGATCGTGCTGGCGGGGTCGATGGGGCTGGTTTCGGCCTGGCTGGTCTCGGTCTATGATTTTCCGCTCCGGCGCTGGCTGGAGACGGCGCTGCTTCTTCCCCTCGCCTTTCCGACCTATCTTGCAGCCTTTGTCGCGGTCGATCTGCTGGATTTCTACGGGCCGGTGCAGGCGCTGTGGCGCTGGATGATCGGCGCGAAGACGCTGCGCGACTACAGCTTCTTCGAGACGCGCTCGCTCGCGGGCGCCATCATCGTCATGGCGCTGGTGCTGTTTCCCTATGTCTATATTTCCTGCCGCCTCGTGTTCTCGCACAGCGGCCGCAACGTGATCGACGCCGCCCGGCTGCTCGGCGCGCGCGGCGGGCGGCTGTTCCTCGCGATCGGCGTGCCGATCGCCTGGCCGGCGCTGGCGGCGGGGCTGGCGCTGGTGGTGCTGGAGGTCATCAACGATATCGGCGCGACGCAGCACCTCGGCGTTTCGAGCTTCTCGGTCGCGATCAGCGATCTCTGGCTGAACCGCAGTGACCTGCCCGGCGCGGCGCGGCTCTCGGGTCTGTTGATCATCATCGTCGCGGCGGCGCTGTTTCTCGCCCGCCCCAAGACGCACGCCCATCACGCGCCGACGCGCAACATCGGCCAGCCGCGCCGCATCCGGCTCGGCGCGTCCGGCGCGGCGCTCGCGCTTCTCGCGACGCTGATGCCGGTGCTGGCGGGCTTCGTCATCCCGACCGCCTTTCTGATCTGGCGTGCCGGGCAATACGCGGGATCACAGAACTTCGACCCCGAATTCCTCGCTGCGGCGAGTTCGAGCCTCGTGTTCGCGCTGACGGTGGCGGGCGCGGTGATGCTGCTCGGCGCGCTGCTGACGATCGCCATCCGCATCGCGCCGCGCCTCCGCCCAGCCGCGCGCGTGGCGGCGATCGGCTACGCAATTCCCGGCACGGTGCTGGTGCTGGCGCTGTTTCCGGTGTTCCGGACCGTCGATGGCGCGTTGGCCAGGATCGGCCTGCCCTTCATTCTCTCCGGGACCTTCGCGGCGATGAGTTTCGCGCTGGTGGTGCGCTTCGTCGGCATCGGCGCCGGGCAGGCCGGGCTCGCGCTGCGGCGGTTGCCGGCGAGCATCGACTGGGTCGCACGCATCCACGGCATGAAGGACTGGAAGCTGGCGCTGCGCGTGCATTTACCAGCGATGATGCCGGGCCTGATGCTCGGCGGGACGCTGGTGTTCATCGACACCATCAAGGAACTGCCGGCGACGCTGCTGCTGCGCCCGCTCAATTTCGAGACGTTGGCGACGCGGGCCTACGCGCAGGCGAGCGCGGGAACCTTCGAGCACGCGGCGCTCGAGTCGCTTGGCATTCTCGTCCTCAGCGGCGCGGCGGCGCTGATGCTGACCCGGCAATCCTGATGTTGCCCCGCAACATCGGCCTTTCCAACCGCGGGCGAGTTATTTAAGAAAAGCGCACCCTGTTCCGCGCGGCCTTGCCGGCCGCCTTTGCAGGCAAAAGCGATTTGGAGGAAGATCTTCATGCGGAAAGTGTATTCCGACGCCACCGCGGCGCTCGCGGACATCCTGAAGGACGACATGACGATCATGGCCGGCGGGTTCGGCCTGTGCGGTACGCCCGAAACGCTGGTGGAGGCGATCAAGCTCTCCGGCGTCAAGGGGCTGACCGTCATTTCCAACAACGCCGGCGTCGACGGCATCCATCTCGGCAAGCTGCTCGAGACGCGCCAGATCCGCAAGATGATCTCCTCCTACGTGGGCGAGAACAAGCTGTTCGCCCAGCAGTATCTCTCGGGCGAGCTGGAACTCGAATTCAACCCGCAGGGCACGCTCGCCGAGCGCATCCGCGCGGGCGGCGCCGGCATTCCGGCCTTCTTCACCGCAACCGGCGTCGGCACCCTCGTCTCCGAGGGCAAGGAAATCCGCGAATTTCCCGATCACCCGCGCTTCAAGGGCCGCAAGTACGTGATGGAAACCGGCCTCTGGGCGGATCTCGCGCTGGTTCACGCCTGGAAGGGCGACACCGAGGGCAATCTCGTCTACCGGAAGACCGCGCGGAACTTCAACCCGATGATGGCGACGGCCGCGACCGTCACCGTCGCCGAGGTCGAGCATCTGTTCCCGGCCGGCGAGATCGACCCGGACCATATCCATACGCCCGGCATCTATGTGAAGCGGCTCGTGCATGTTCCGGATGCGCCCAAGCGCATCGAGAACCGCACCACCCGCCCGCACCCGAAGCCCGCGCACTGATTGCGAAAGGACACCACCATGGCCTGGTCCCGCGAAGAGATGGCGGCGCGTGCCGCGAAGGAACTCAAGGACGGTTTCTACGTCAACCTCGGCATCGGCATTCCGACGCTGGTCTCCAATTTCATTCCGGACGGGATGCACGTTCAGCTCCAGTCCGAGAACGGCATGATGGGCATGGGCCCCTTCCCCTATGAGGGCGAGGAAGACCCAGACCTCATCAACGCCGGCAAGCAGACCGTGACCGAACTGCCGACCACCTCGTATTTCTCCTCCTCCGACAGCTTTGCCATGATCCGCGGCGGGCACATCGACCTCTCGATCCTCGGCGCCATGCAGGTCGCCCAGAACGGCGACCTCGCCAACTGGATGATCCCCGGCAAGATGGTGAAGGGCATGGGCGGCGCGATGGATCTCGTTGCCGGCGTCAAGAAGGTCGTCGTCGTGATGGAGCACGAGGCCAAGGGCGAATCGAAGCTGCTCAAGCAGTGCAACCTGCCGCTGACCGGCGTGGGCGTCGTCGACATGGTCATCACCGATCTCGGCGTGTTCACGATCGACCGCAGCGGCAAGGCACCGATGAAACTCATCGAACTCGCGACCGGCGTGACGCTCGACGAGATCAAGGCCAAGACCGAGGCCGACTTCGTCTCCGCGCTCTGAAATCCGGCGGGCCGCGCCCGGCTGATGCCGGTGTTCGCGGCCCGTTTTTTTTATTTTGTGCAGCCCGGACGGTGCGCTAGCATCCGCCGTCCTCTTCCCAGCTCCGGTCCCCAGCCGGGGTCCGGTGTGCCCTCTTTCCGGCGCACCGCCGGAGTTTTCGCTTGATGATCGACCGCCTGAAGCTGACCCCGCAAGTGCGCATGATCCTGCGTCGCGGATTCGCAGCCCTGGCGGTTCTCGGCCTCGTCAGCGTGGTCGGTCTCGCCGTTCTCGTTGCGACGCGCGACTACGCTGCCATCGAGCGCGAAGTTATCGCCCGCCTCGAGCAGGATTCAGGGGCGGTCTTCAGCTTCGAGAGCAAGACGCAATCATTCCTGCCCGGGCCCAGCCTCAACTACCGCAACGCGCGCTTCACGCGGAATGACGGGACGTTCTCGATCACCGCGCCCGAACTGAAGGTCTCGATCCAGCTTCGCGACCTGCTGGACGGCACCGTCGATGGCCCCGTCATCAGCCTGGAAAAGCCGAAAATCCAGGCGCGGATCGGCAAGCTCGACCGTTTCGTCCGCTCGCCGCGCACGATCAGCGAGCTCGCGGACTGGATTTCCGAGCATTTCGACCGCCCCGGCAGATTCAAGCGGCTGACCGTTACCCTGCACGAGGCCGACCTCGTGCTCGACGATTCCGGTCCGCTGGGTGCGGCACTCGATCTCGGCCCAGCCGATCTCCAGATGCGCTATTCGGCGCGGCGCGAGCGGATCGAGTTCTTCGCTCAGCGCACCAAGACCAACCTGCCGTTCGACCTCGCTGTCGTCCTGCCCCCGCGTTCGGCGCTTGCGGGCGGCAAGCCGCGGACGGCATCCTTCGCCGCGGCCGGTCTCGGGTCGCGGATCGCGTTCTCCGGCAGTGCCCGCCGCGAGCCCGATCTGGCACTTGTCGGCAAGGTCGAGTTGACGCTCGGCGACCTTCTCGAACGGTTGGTTCTCGGCGAGAAGTCCTCGCGGCCGATGGCGATCGAGCCGACCGCGGCCTCCGCCAACATGGTGCTCGATCCGCGCGGCATCGGGCTCGAGTCGCTGTCCGTGGCCCGTCAGGGACGGCTGCTCACCGGGATTGCCGCGCTGCGCGAGATCAACGGCCGCTGGGGCCTTTCCGCGACCCTGGCCGGCGATCTCGTCGACGGCAATGTCGCCAGCATGTCACTGGAATCGCTGCGGACACCCGGCAACACCTGGTCGGCGAAACCGCTGAGGCTAAATCCGCTCGCCGGCCTCGATCTCGACATCCGCCTTTCCACCAAGGAATTCCGCCTCGCCGCGCTGCCGCTCACGAATGTCGCGCTCTCGATCCTGACCCGCAAGGGCCGGGCCGAATACGCGATCGTCGACAGCAAGCTGGGGCCCGGCAGCTTCAAGGCGCGCATCTCGGTGACGGACAGCGCGGACATGAAGCAGGACGTCAAGCTGATGGTCTCGGGCGAGAAGCTCGACATGAGTTCCGTGCTCGGGCAGGCGCTGGGCCTCAACCGGATTTCCGGCACCGGAACGCTGGTGCTTCAGGCCGAGGGTCGCGGCGCGAGCGTGCAGGACATCGTCGGCTCGCTCTCCGGTTCGGGCGCGCTGGACGTGAAGAGCGGCGAGGTCACCGGCATCGACCTGCAGAAGCTGCTGGCGCGCGCGGGCGGCTCATCGGCGGATATCATGCTGGTCGGCGCGCTCGGCGGCAAGACCCCGTTCGAGAACCTGCTGATCAACGTCGCGCTGCGCGAGGGGCGGATCGAGCCCGTCGGCAGCACCTTCGTCTCCGCCAAGGTCACGGCCTCGCTGGAAGGCACCATCGAATTGCGGGAACAGGCGCACAAGCTGGCGCTGATCCTGCGCCGGCGCGTCGAGGAGCCCGGCCAGCCGATGGATTTCTTCGCCTTCCGCATGGAAGGACCGCTGTTTGCGCCGGTCCTGAAGCCTGATCTTCGCCTGCTCAACCGGAGCTAGAGCATCATCCCATCAACTGGGTGCCGGTTGACGGATAGGACGATGCGACAAACAAAGAGATAGAACTGTCGATCTGCTGCAATCAGGTTGAAAACGGCTCAGGGCCTTCAACCTGCGTCGCGCATCGCCTGCGCGATCCGCTGGCGCAGCGTATCCGGGTTGAGCAGCACGATCGCGCCGCGCGTGCGCTCCATCAGGTTCTCGGCCTTCATGGCGCTCAGTTCGCGCGTGATCTGCTCGCGCCGGCAGCCGACGCGTGCAGCCAGCACGTGATGGACCGGCGGCGGCGAGACAATCCGCGCCGGCGCGGCATTCGGTCGAGGCGCGGAAAGGCGCAGCAATTCCGCATAGAGACGGTGGCGGATATCGAGCACCGTATGTTCGAGCAGGCGCGTGTTGAGATCGCGGACGCGGGCCGCGAGCAGCCGCATCAGCTTCTCGGACAGCATCGGCGAGGCCGCCAACATTTCACGGAACACCGTGGCGCCGACGATGCAGATCTCGGCCCGCGTCAGCGCCGTGACGTTGGCGGAACGCGCCACGCCGTCGATGGCCGCGAGTTCGCCGAAGTATTCCCCGGTTCGCATGTCGGCCAGGATGACCTCCTTGCCGCCGGCGGTGCGGATCTGGATGCGGACATCACCGCTCGCCAGAAAATACACATCGCTCGACTGATCTTCGAAGTCGACGAGGATCTGCCCCTCCTCCACCTTCTTCCAGACGCACCGTCGCTCGAACTTCTTGAGGTCGAGATCGGTCGCCGATTTGAAAAACGGAATCGCAGCAAGCGATTGCATGGATTGCACTCCGGAAAATGCCATTCTGGACAAAGACTAAGCCGAGCCTTGCGATTCCGCAAACCCCGCTCGTCCACCCTGCCATGCCAGGGCATGAAAGAAAGCGCGCGAAAGCACAATTCGGGGCTGGACAGGCACGTCCGCTTTTCCTAAAAGCACGGCTCTCGCACCGGCACGCATGCGTCGCCGGCGCCGGGCCCGGGTAGCTCAGTTGGTAGAGCATGCGACTGAAAATCGCAGTGTCGGTGGTTCGATTCCGCCCCCGGGCACCATTTTCCCCACTGAATATTCGCTGATACGCCAGACCGGCCTGACCGGAGCAAGCCGTTCGTCACGACCGGGCGCCCGCCGCCTGTCGTGCGACAAGTTTGCGGAACCCCTCGACCGCCGCGTCTTCCGGCCCGATTTCCACCGACTGCCCCCGATGCGCAAGAGCCTCCGCATAACGGGAAACAAGCTGGGATTCGCCGACGAGAACAAGCCGGTCCCCGTGCCCCGCCCGGAGCCGGAGGCCGCCGGCCAGTTCGTGACCGATGAGCATGCCGGACAACCGCGAGGCGACCGCCTCGACCGGAAAAACGTCCAGCAAGGCGCCGCTGCGCGCAGTGAAGACATCGTTGAGCAGGCTGATCGACCCGGCGCTGAAGGCAAGATCGACGCCGGCAAGAAACGCCGCGCGATCGAACGGCGCGGCCTCTTTCGGCATGAGCCGGCCGATGATGGAATGCTGGCTCAGAAGCGCGAAGAGTTCGCCGGTGAGAAAAGTACGAAGGCCCGTTATGGTGCCGCCCGCGACGCTCACCCATTTGCTGTGCGTGCCCGGCAGGACGATCGTCGCGTCCTCCCCGTCCCCGATCGCGCCGAAGACCTGCATTTCCTCGCCGCGCATGACATCCGGCGATGGTTCGGTTGCCGAGACGCCGGGCATGAAATGGAGCCGGACGCCGCCCGCGAGTTCGCGACGGACCGCCTGAAGCGCAATGCCGTCCAGCGAGGCGGGGCATGTGAGATACGGCGTCTCGACCCAGCCGTTGCGGCTCGTGATCATGCCGCTGAGATAGACATCGCATCCATCGGTCAGCCAGGGCCCGATTTCCCGACCCAGAACCTCCTCGAACCGGCCGTCGTTCACGGAGAGGATGCCCGCCGGCGCGCGATGCCGCTCGACAACCTCGCCGCCGGCGCCAAACCGGAACGCCCGGAAGTTGCTTGATCCCCAGTCGACGACGACCCTGTCCGGCATTCGATCCCCTCTGACATATTTGTTCAGCCACGAAGATCGCGATCCTATCGAACTGTCGCGCTCAAGCCCATCCATTCGAAGCGGTCGGCGTCCTCACAGAGCTAGTCAGCTATGAGTCGGCTTTATTGGCATCCGCGATGGCTTTAGCGACAGCGGGGGCGTCGCGCGGGTCGAGGCAGCCGATTGCGACGCGGATCGCGTTCAACGGGCCAAGCGAGAACTTGTCGCCGGCCTCGACCGCGATGCCGGCTACCTGCAGTCGCAAGGCACAGGCCGCGCTGTCATTGACTGGAACGAAGAGACAGAGCCCCTCGCCCGGCTCGACCGCGATCCCGAGCCGTACGAGTTCGGTCACGAGCGCGGCGCGGCGCTCGCGATAGGCTGCGCGCGCCCTTGCGAGCGCTACGGCCGTATCGGGCTGGCCGAGCAGCCAGGCGCCGGTCGCCTGCAGGATGCGGCTCGTCCAGCCTGCGCTGAAGCCGCGGAACGACTGGATCTGCTCGACAATCACGGCCGAGGCCGAGAGGACGCCAAGGCGCAAGTCCGGTCCGAGGGATTTCGAGAACGACAGCACGTGAATCACGCGGTCGGGAAAGCGGTTGCCGAGCGAGCGGTGCGGCGCATCGGAGACATCGCCGATGCCGTCATCCTCGACGATCAGCATGTCGCTGTCTTTCAGGACGTCGCCGAGTGCCTCGAGCCGCGCGGCCGGCATCAGCGCGCTGGTGACGGCATGGACGCGCGGCTGGAAGATGAACATCGCCGGCTTGTGGCGCAGCGCCGCCGCGAGCGCCTCGGGCAACGGGCCCTCCCGATCGCTCGCGACGGGAAGGATCGGGACGTTCAAATCTTCGAGAATATCGAGGAGGCGCAGCCCCGTGGGATCTTCGATCGCGACCGGGCCGCTCGGCGGCACCAGCGCGTGGAGCAGAGTATAGATCGCGCTGTATCCGCCATCGATCGCCAGCATGGCGCCGGCGTCATAGGGCCAGAAGCGGCGCGCTGCCGCCTCCAGCTCCGGCAGGATGCGGGTGCGGTCGTAACTGTTGAGCCCCGCCGCCTGCGCGCCATGCGCCAGCGCGGCCCCGAGATCGGGCAGCAACGAAATATCCGGCACGGCGCGCGCGAGGTTGCGGATGCCCTTGCCCTGGACGATGCCCCCCATCAGCCGTTCGGGGCGCGGCGAAAAGCTGTTGCCGGTCACGAAGGAGCCGTGGCGCCCGCGCCCGCTGATGATCTTGTGCCGGCGAAGATCCGCCCAGGCATGGGAGAGTGTCGCCGGGCTGATGCGCAGGGCGTAGGCGAGATCGCGGACGGTCGGCAGCTTGGTGCCAACCGGCAGCGCCCCGGTGCGCACCAGCGCCGCCGTCTCCTGCGCGATGCCGCGCCGGGTCGGATTGCCGAGACGGCTGGCGAACCAGCGCGCGTCAAAATTCTCCGCCATATCGGCCTCCCGCGTCTCCTATAAATGTTCAGTAACAGAATAACATTTGCAACACGAAAACGCTCCGCATAGCGTTCAGGGGATGATTGGCCGGGAGATCGGACGGGCATGACCGTTACGCTTCGGATTGCAACCCGCGACTGGGACTACCTGACGCCGCTTCTGCTCGGCGATGTGACCTCCCCGCACCTCGATCTGCGGATCACCCGCGTCGGTACGCTGCTTAACGATCTCGCCGGCTCGAAAGATTTCGACGCGACGGAAATGTCGTTCAGCCGTTACGCCTCGCTGATGGCGGGCGGTGGCGGCGGCATTCTCGGCATCCCCTGTTTCATCATGCGCGGGTTTCGCCATCGCTGCATCATCACGACGGAGAACAGCCCCGTCGAAACGCTCGCCGGGCTCAGGGGCAAGCGGATCGGCGTCACCGGCTGGCGGGATTCCGGCAACACCTGGACGCGGGCGGCGCTGCGCCGCGAAGGCGTCGGCGTCGAGGATGCGTTCTGGATTGCCGGACGCCTCACGGCCGAGCACCCGATCACCGACCGGCTCGATGGCTTCGGCCGGCCGGGGCGGATCGAAAGCGATCCCGCCGAGCGCCCGATGATGGAAATGCTGGCCAGCGGCGATCTCGATGCCGTGTTCACGCCGTTCATGCCGGACGGTTATTTCGGCCGCAGCGCCAGGTTCCGGCAGGTGCTGCGCGATTTCCGCGCGGCAGAGCGCGCGTATTATGATGATGTCGGCTATGTGCCCGCGCATCATATCGTCGCAGTCAAGGCGGAGGTCGCTGAGGCGCACCCGTGGATCGCCGAGGAACTGACCCGGATGATCGACGAGAGCCAGCGGATCTGGACCGCGAAACGGCGGAAATATGCGGAGACCTCGCCCTTCATGCTCGAGGAACTGATCTACGCCGCCCGCGCCCTGGATAACGACTGGAATGACAGCGGTCTCGGCAAGAACCGCCGGATGATTGCGGACTTCGCCGAGGAGCTTCACGTTCAGGGCATCCTCGCGAAGCCAATCAGCGTCGAGGCCCTGTTTCCCGGCTTTTCCGCGTGACCCTCATGCCGGCCGCCGGTCGGACTGTTGACGAGAAGAAACTGGAAGGAGAACGTGCATGAAGTTCCTGACATTCACCGTTGCCGCCTTCGTGGCCCTCAGCGCGCCCGCCGCGCTCGCGCAGGCCGTTCCGCCCCAGAAACTGGATGAGACGCTCCGCGCGAAACTTCCCGAGGACATTCGCAAGGCGGGCAAGATGATCGCCGTCAACAACGGCTCGTTCCCGCCCTACGAGATCGTGACCGGAACCGAGTTGACCGGCGCCACCAAGGACATTTCCGATGCCATCGGCCAGATCCTCGGCATCAAGATCGAACATGCGACGGTTGCGGGATTGCCGGCGCTGCTGAGCGGCATCAATTCGGGCCGCTACCAGTTCGCGATGGGCCCGGTCGGCGATTACCCGGACCGCCAGAAATCGAACGACTTCATCGACTGGGCGCGCGAATACGTCGTCTTCGCCGTCGAAAAAGGCAATCCGAAAAAGATCGCCTCGCTGGAAACCACCTGCGGCACGCGCGTCTCTGTGATGGCCGGAGGCTCGGCCGAAAAGGTCATCAAGGGCTTTTCCGCCACCTGCACGGCTGGCGGCAAGCCGGCGGTCGAGGTGCAATCCTACACCGACCAGCCCAGTTCGATCCTCGCGGTGCGCTCGAAGCGCGCGGATGCGTTCTTTTCCTCGCAGGCGCCGCTCAGCTACTTCGTGAAGCAGTCGAACGGCCAGCTCGAACTCACCGGCATCGGCCTCTCCAACGGCTTCAAGGACATCTATCAGGGCGCGGTCGCACCGAAGGGATCGCCGCTGACCGAAATCCTGCGCGACGCCTTCAACATCCTCATCGCGAACGGCACCTACGAGGTGCTGATGAAGAAGTGGGGTCTTGAAAACAATATGATCAAGCAGGCGGGGATCAATCAGGGGCAGTAACCCCTCACGGCAAGCGGAGGACGAGCCATGTCGACAGCACCGGAAGCCGCCGTGGCGACACCGCTCCGCCTGCCGGATGACGACTTGCGGGATGTGCGCCGCGCGCATACCCCCTTTCCCCTCGACCGGATCGCGCTCTGGGCGGTCACGGTCGGGGTTCTCGGCGGGTTCGGCTACCTGTGCGCGATCAACCCGAACTTCGGCTGGCCGGTCATCGGTCAGTATTTCTTCGATCCCACGGTGATGAAGGGACTTTCGGTCTCGCTCGGGTTGACGGCAGTGGCGATGGTCCTCGGCACCGCGCTCGGCCTGCTGATCGCGATCGCCCGGATGTCGAAGGACCGCCTCGCCTCCTCGCTCGCGGCGCTGTTCATCTGGTTCTTCCGGGGCGCGCCGCTGCTGGTGCAGCTCATCTTCTGGTACAATCTCTCGACGCTGTTCCCGAAGATATCGATCGTCATCCCGTTCGGGCCGACGCTCGCGAGCTGGGACACCAATTCGCTGATCTCGCCGCTCACCGCCGCGATCATCGGCCTTTCGCTCAACGAGGCGGCACTGATGGCGGAAATCATCCGCGGCGGGCTCCTCTCGGTCGACAAGGGCCAGACCGAAACGGCGCAGGCCTTCGGCATGACGCGGACGCGGGCGCTGCGCCGGATCATCATTCCGCAGGCGATGAAGTCGATCGTCCCGCCGACCGGCAATCAGCTCATCAGCATGATCAAGGCGACCTCGCTCGTCAGCGTCATCGCGATGGCCGACCTGCTCTATTCGGTGCAGTCGATCTACAACCGCACCTTCGAGGTGATCCCGATGCTGCTGGTCGCGGTGTTCTGGTATCTCCTCATCACCTCGGTCCTCAATGTCGGCCAGGGCGCGATCGAGCGCTACTACAGCCGCAGCGACCGGGGCATCGCTGCCGCGCCGGCCGCCGGAAAGGGCGAGGCATGAAGACCGAAGCGACCAACGTCGAACCGCTCGTCCGCGCTCGAAACGTGCACAAGTCCTTCGGCGCCAACGAGGTGCTCCGGGGCATCGATCTCGATGTGATGCCCGGCGAGGTCGTGGTGATCCTCGGGCCGTCCGGTTCCGGAAAATCGACCTTTCTCCGATGCATCAATCATCTCGAAAAGATCGATCAGGGGTCGATCGAGGTCGATGGCGAACAGATCGGCTTCCGGCTGGAAAAGGGCCGTCTCAACCGGCTCGGCGAACGGCAGATCGCGGTGCAGCGCCGCAAGATCGGCATGGTGTTCCAGCAGTTCAACCTCTACCAGCACATGACCGCGCTCGAGAACATCGTCGAGGCGCCGATCGGCGTTCACCACCAGCCACCCGACGAAGCGCGGGCCTACGGGCGGGAACTGCTTGCCCGTGTCGGCCTCGCCGAAAAGGCCGATTCCTATCCCCGCCAGCTTTCGGGCGGCCAGCAGCAGCGCGTCGCCATCGCCCGCGCGCTGGCGATCCGCCCCAAGCTGATGCTGTTCGACGAGCCGACCTCGGCGCTCGACCCCGAGCTGGTCGGCGAGGTGCTCTCGACGATGCGCGACCTCGCAAGCCAGGGGCTGACGATGATCGTCGTGACCCACGAGATCGGCTTCGCACGCGAGGCGGCGGACCGCGTGATCTTCATGGACGGCGGCGTTATCATCGAACAGGGTCCGCCGGACGAGGTGATCGCCAAGCCAAGCCATCCGCGCACCCGCGCGTTTCTCAGCCGTTTCGTCTGACATCCCACCAAGAGCAAGCCCGTGTCCAACCTCTCGAATTCTTTCGCAAGCCTCGCCGATTTTGCCGACAAGGCGGAGGAACTCACCGCGATCCGCCGGCATCTCCACGCGCATCCCGAACTCTCGTTCGAGGAAAAGGAAACCGCGGCCTTCGTGGCGGAAAAGCTCGAATCCTGGGGCTACGAGGTGACGCGTAACGTCGGCGGGCACGGCGTCGTCGGTGTCCTGAAGCAGGGAAACGGCCGACGCAGCATCGCCATTCGCGCCGACATGGATGCGCTGCCGATCGCCGAGGCGACCGGCCTTGCCTATGCCAGCACCCGCCCCGGCACGATGCACGCCTGCGGCCATGACGGGCACACGACGGTGCTGCTCGGCGCCGCGGAGTATCTCGCCCGGACCCGGCGCTTCAATGGCACGGTCGTGCTGGTTTTCCAGCCGGCGGAGGAAGCCGGCAAGGGCAGCGGCGCGCAGGCGATGATCGCCGACGGCCTTTTCGACCGGTTCCCCTGCGATGCGATCTTCGGGCTGCACAATCACCCCGGCGCCCCTGCCGGCACCTTTCTCACCCGCGCCGGGCCGATGATGGCCGCGAGCGACACGATTACCATCCGCATCGCTGGCAAGGGCGGCCATGCCTCGCGCCCGCATCTCACGGTCGATCCGGTCGTGGTAGCGGCGAACATCGTCATGGCGCTGCAGACTGTCGTCGCGCGCAATGTCGATCCGACCGATACCGCCGTCGTCACGGTCGGGACGATCCATGGCGGCACCGCGGTGAACGTCATCCCCGAGACGGCGGAACTCGGCCTGAGCGTGCGTTCGTTCCAGCCGAAGACCCGTGTCCTGCTCGAACAACGCATCCGCGACATGGCCACCAGCATCGCGGCCGCGCATAACGCGACCGTTACGGTGGAATGCGACCACGGCTATCCCGTGGTGCTGAACAGCGAGGCGGAAACCGCGTTCGCGACGGAGGTGCTCAAGGAACTTGTCGGCGCAGACAAGGTGGCGACCTGCCCCATGATCCCCGGCAGCGAGGATTTCTCCTATTTCCTCGAACACAAGCCGGGCTGCTTCCTCCGCCTCGGCAACGGCGAGAATTCGCCGATCCTGCACAGCGCGCGCTACGATTTCGCAGACGAGAGTCTCGTGCCCGGCGCCGCGATGTGGGCGCGCCTCGCCGAGCGCTTCCTCGCCGCGCCCTGAGCTTCAACGCGCCGGCCTCCCAGCACTCACCCCCCGCATTCGTTCCGAAAGGGCAAAGGTACTTTGCCGTTTTTGCTGCGAATGCAGGGTCTAGGCTCGTCTGGCGAAGCGTGTATGATGATCCCGTGAATTTTGTATGCAGCCTACGATATGTCGGGGCGTCTACGGTTCCGGCGCAAAAAATCAAACAACGATCCCGGGAGGAACTGCTCATGAACGACAAGGCAGAAACGCGCGTATCGCGCCGCAAGCTCATCGGTGGCGCGCTGGCTGGCGCGGTCGCCGCGCCGCACGTCGCCAACGCGCAAGCGGCGCAGACCACCGTGCTGAAGGTCCAGACATCCTGGCCGGCCGGCGTCGGTCTCGACACCTTCAAGACTTGGTGCACGACGATCAAGGAAAAGACGGGCGGCGAGCTGGAGTTCAAGGGCTTTGCCGCCAAGGAACTCGTCGGCGACTTCGAGCTGCTGGACGGCGTCCGCAACGGCGTCGTCGAGGCGATGAACTCGTTCACGCTCTACTGGGCCGGCAAGGTGCCGGCGACAGCGTTCCTCTCGTCCTACGTGCTCGGCCTGCGCTTCCCGCACGAGTGGGACATGTTCTTCTACTCGATGGACGGGTTGAAGACGACGCGCGAGATCTTCGCCAAGCTCGGCGTGCATTACGTCAACCGTATCCATCACGGCGCCAATATCATCCACTCGAAGAAGCCGATCCGCTCGTTCGACGATTTCAAGGACCTGAAGCTCCGCGTGCCGGGCGGCATGATCGCTGAAACCTTCGCGGCGGCCGGCGCCAAGACCACCCTGCTCCCCGGCGGTGAAGTGTTCTCGGCGCTCGAAAAGGGCGTGATCGACGCTGCCGACTATACCGGTCCGGCGGTCAACTATGCGCTCGGCTTCCATCAGGTGACGAAATACGTCTCGATGGGCCCCGCCGGCCTGATGTCGATCTACCAGCCGGTCGACCTGATGGATTTCTGCGTCAACATGAATGTCTGGAACAAGCTCTCGCCGAAGATGCAGACCTTCATCGACCGCGAGGTGCAGGTCTATTCCAACGAGCACTTCGCCGCGATCCAGAAAGCCGACATGGCCGCCTGGCCGTTGCTCGAAAAGGCCGGCACCGAGATCAACCGTCTCGCGCCGGAGGATGTGGAGCAGTTCCAGAAGATCGCGGTGCCGATCTGGTTCAAGTGGGCCAACAAGGACAAGGATGCCGCGCGCATCTTCAAGGCGCAGCTCGACATCATGGCCAATCCGACCGTGGGTTACGTGACGCCCGACATGATCAAGGGCCAGAAGCTCGATCTCTGAACTGCCGGACGGGGGCCGCGAGGCCCCCTTCCCTTCACCGCTGCCTGAACCACAGGGCCCGTCCATGCCGTCGATCTCGTTCGTCCTGCCGCACTGGCTGTTCTGGGCCTCGTTAGCCTTCTTCCCGGCCATCGCCTGGTACTTCGTGAACAGGACGACCGATGCGGTCGAAGCCGGGCGGCCGAACCGGTTTCTTGCCTACCTGTTCTGGTTCTTCGGCGGGTTTCTCGGTCTCCACCGGATCTATCTCAACAGCCGCCTCGCGCTCCTTTACCTGCCGCTTTTCGCGGTGATCCTTTACGGCGGGACGCTGTATCGCGAGGCGCGCGAGGATTTCTCCAAGATGAAATCCGACGCGGACAGCTTCACCCGGCTGATCGAGCGCGCGAAACCGGCGGCGGATCGCGGCAGCGCCGATGCCAAACGCCGGATCGCGGCTGCCGAGCAGCGGCTGAAACCTGCTCTCGAACGCCTCAAGGCGACCGAGGCCGGGATCGACCGGGCGAACCTCGTGATGCGCACGGCCGGCGGCATCACGCTTCTCTTGCTGCTGATCGACGCGGCGCTGATCCCCGGCCTCGTCCGCCGGCGCCGTGAGGAGGAGCCGCTGCCGGCCGCCGAACTCGAGACGCCGCCGATCTTCGTCGACGATGCGAAACCGCCGCTGCCCGGTCTTTCCGGCCGCATCGTCGAGGCGATCGACCGTGTCGTCCGGGTTATCGGCGAATATTCCGGCTATTGGGCCATCCTCGCCGTCTTCGCCTACTATTTCGAGGTCATCGGGCGCTACGTCTTCAACTCGCCGACCAACTGGGTGCACGAGAGCACGTTCCTGCTGTTCGGCATGCAGTACATGCTCGTCGGCGCCTATGCCTATCGCGGCGAAAGCCATGTCCGCGTCGATCTCCTCTACACCCACCTGTCGGATCGCGGGAAAGCGGTCTGCGATATCATCGGCGCGGTGTTCGTTTCGGTGTTCGTGCTGGTGATGCTGGCGACGGGCTGGACCTTCGCGATACAGGCCATTCAGGCGCAGGAGGTCTCGTTCACCGAATGGGGCATCCAGTACTGGCCGGTGAAGCTGGCGATCCCGATCGGGGCAGCCCTGCTGATGCTTCAGGTCATCGCGCGTCTGATCCGCGACATCCACATCGCCCTCGGCGCGCCAAGCGCCGCGCAAGCCTCCTGACTTCCGCGCCGGAAAGCCGATCCCATGGGAATTGAGACCTCCATCGAAATGCTCGGCCTCCTGATGTTCGGGAGCCTTGCGGTGCTGCTGCTGATCGGCGTGCCGATGGCGTTCGCGCTTGGTTCGACGGCCTGCATCTTCCTGTTCCTGTTCGGAACGCCGCAGATGCTGAACATGCTGCCGACGCGCGTGTTCCCGTTCATGACGGATTACCAGCTCTCGGCGATCCCGCTCTTCATCTTCATGGCAGCGATCCTCGAAAAGGCCGGGATCATCGAGGAGCTGTTCGATGTGGTGTACAAGTGGCTCGGCGGTCTGCGGGGCGGCCTCGCCTCGGCGACCGTCATCGTCTGCACGCTGCTCGCGGCGATCGTCGGTGTCGTCGGCGCGACCGAGGTAACGATGGGCATGATCGCCCTCCCGGCTATGCTCCGGCGCGGCTACGACCAGCGGATCGCCTGCGGCGCGCTGCTCGCGGGCGGCACGCTCGGCATCCTGATCCCGCCTTCGGTAATGGCGATCGTCTACTCGGTCGTCGCCCAGCAATCGCTCGGCGAGCTGCTCGCAGGCTCGGTTTTTCCCGGCCTGCTGCTGTCAGGCCTCTACATCCTGTACATCACCCTGCGCTGTACGATTAATCCGCGTCTCGGCCCGCCGCTCCCGGTCGAGGAGAGGGTTTCGTTCGCCGAAAAGCTGCGCCTGCTGCGCAAGACCATCGCGCCGATCCTGCTGATCATGCTGGCGCTCGGCGTGATCTTTTTCGGCATCGCGACGCCAGTTGAAGCGGCGGGTATCGGCACCTTCGGCGCGGTGTTCGTCTGCGCGCTGCATCGGCGCCTGACCTGGATCACGATCCGGGAAGCCTCGCTCGCCACGCTGAAGGCGACCGCCATGGTGATGTGGATCTTCTTCGGTGCGACGCTTTTCGTCGGGTTCTTCATCCTCAAAGGCGGTCAGACCTACGTCGCCCAGCAGATCCTTGGCACCGGCCTCGGCGCCTATGGCCTCATCATCCTGATGATGGTGATCCTCATCGTGCTCGGCATGTTCATCGACTGGGTCGGCATCCTGCTGCTGACCGTGCCGATCTTCCTGCCGATCCTCAAGGCGACCGAGTTTGGTGGCGTTCTCGGCCTGCCGGGCGTCGATCCGAAGGATGTCGCGCTCTGGTATGGCGTCATCTTCATCGTCAACATGCAGATGGCGTTTCTCTCGCCGCCCTTCGGCTATTCGCTGTTCTACCTGAAGAGCGTCTCGCCGCCGGAAGTCAGCATGGCGACGATCATCCGCGGCGCCTTCCCGTTCCTCGGGCTTCAGCTTCTCGGCCTCACGCTCTGCATCATCTTCCCCGGCATTGTAACCTGGCTTCCACGGCTGCTCTACAGCGCCGGGTAATCAGGCGTCGTCCCGGCAGCTGTCGAGCGCGGCGAGCAGCCGGGCGGCGTTGGCAGCAACCTCCGCCGTGCCCTGCCCCGGTTTGAACAGCGAACCGCCGGCGCCGAATCCCGCGCAGCCGGCGGCATGGAACGGCGCGATCGTCGTGGCATCGACACCGCCGACCGCGATCAGCCGCAGCCCCTTCGGCAGCACTGCCCGCAGCGCCTTGACGCCGGCGCCGCCGATGATCTCCATCGGGAACAGTTTCAGGGCATGCGCGCCGGCGCGCAGCGCCGAAAAGGCCTCCGTTGCACTCATGACGCCCGGAACGGAGACGAGCCCGTGCTCGCGGCTGAGGCGGATGACCTCGGGATCGGCATGCGGCGAGATCGCGAGCGCGGCGCCGATGCGGGCCAGTTCCCTTACCTCGTCCGTGGCCGTCACCGTGCCGGCGCCGATCAGCGCGCGCTCTCCATGGCGCCGGACGAGACGCGCGATACTGTCGAACGGGTCTGGTGAGTTGAGCGGTACCTCGATCATCCCGAACCCCGCCTCGACCAGAACATCGCCGATCGCTTCCGCCTCGCCCGGCACGAGGCCGCGAAGAATCGCGATCATCGGACAGGATGAAAACGCCGCGTCGAAACGCGCTTCGTGGGGCTGGGGTCTTGCGTTCACGCGGGTCTCCTCGGTGGCGGGAGGCCCCATGGTCATCGCGCGCCGGCGCGTGTCAACGGGGAAATCCGCCCCGCTCCCCTGCCATTCGCGTGGCCTTGCGCGCGGCCAAGACGCGAGGTCTTGGCTTGACGTCAAAATCGCCGTTGACACAAACAAACCAGCATGTTTGTTTGTTCAACGTCGGCTTCGGGAGGGGTTATGACGACGCAGTTCGCGCGCCGTTCACACAAGGGGCGGTCCGGCCATTTCCGGCAGGCGCTGCGGGCTCCCGCGACTGTTCACCCCTTCGAAATCCGACCCCGCCGCTCCGGCAAAACTTCAGCGATTGGCCGTGTCGCCAGCGCCGGAAGGGTTTCGGCATGACCGACATTCTGGCCCTGTCGGAGGTTCGCCGCGCCTTCTATGGCGTCGAGGTCCTGCGTGGGGTCACCTTCTCGGTGCGCGAGCGCTCATTCACCGGGCTCATCGGGCCGAACGGCGCCGGCAAATCGACCCTGTTCAACGTTCTCTCCGGCCTCTACGCCGCCGATGCCGGCAGCCTGCGCTTCGACGGCCGGGACATGGCCGGTCGCGGGCCGGACGACCTCGTGCGGAACGGCCTTGCCCGGACATTCCAGCTGGCGCGCGGCTTTCCCAAGCTCACGGTGTTCCAGCACCTGATGCTGCACGGACAGGCCCAAGCCGGCGAAAACCTGTGGAATGCCCTTGTCGGCACCGCCGCAACCCGCCGGCACGAGGAGGCGCTGGCAGAGCGCGCGCTCGGCATTGCTCGTCGACTCCGGCTCGATCGTGTCATCGACAATCGGGTCACGGCGCTCTCCGGCGGGCAGAAGAAGCTGCTCGAAATCGGCCGGGCGCTGATGAGCGAGCCGCGGATGATCCTGCTCGACGAGCCGATGGCGGGCGTCAACCCTTCGCTGGTCAACGAGATCGGCGACCATCTGACCGCCATCAACAACGAGGGCATCACCATCCTGTTGATCGAGCACGACATGGCGCTGATCCGCCGGCTGTGCGCGCCGGTCATCGTCATGGCCGACGGCGCCGTCATGGCCGAAGGCAGCTTCGAGGAGGTGGCGGCGCGGCCGGATGTCCAGCGGGCCTATCTGGGGAGCCGGCATTGAGCATCCTCACCGTATCCAACGCCGTTGGCGGCTATTCGATCGGGGAGCAGATCCTCAAGGGCGCCTCGCTTAGCGTCGGGCCGGGCGAGATCGTCTCGATCATCGGGCCGAACGGAGCTGGCAAGTCGACGCTGCTCAAGGCGGTGGCAGGGCTGCTGCGCCTTTCCGCCGGGTCGATCGTCTTTGAAGGCAACGCCATCGAGGCGACCGATGCGCTGGCCCGCGCCCGTGCCGGCATCGCGTTCGTGCCGCAGGAGCGGAATGTCTTCGGCACCATGACCGTCGCCGAGAATCTGGTGGTCTCGGCGTTTCTCGCCCCCGCCAAGGCCAGGGAGCGGAGCGAGGAGATGTATGCCCGCTATCCGATGCTGGCGGAAAAGCGTCGCGCGCTCGCCCGCACCCTTTCCGGCGGGCAACGCCAGATTCTGGCGATGGCGATGGGGTTGATGAGCGCGCCGCGCCTGATGCTGCTGGACGAGCCGACCGCCGGGCTTTCGCCCAAGGCCGCCGACGAACTGATGGATGCGATCGTGACGCTCAACCGGGCCGGCCTGCCGATCCTGATGGTCGAGCAGCACGCGGTGGAGGCGCTGGAAATCTCCCACCGCGGCTATGTGCTCGTCGCCGGCCGCGACAGTGCCACCGGCCCCGGCCCGGCTCTGGCCGAAGATCCTGAAATACGGCGTCTCTTCCTCGGAGGGTGACGCCGCTCCCGCCGAAGTATTCCCTCGAAACATCTTCCCTCGAAACAGTTCCCCCGAAACGTGTTCCTTCAACCCATGAGGCTCGAAATGACCGAAACAAGCAGAGGAATGGACCGCCGCGTGATCCTGGCCGGCGCAGCCGTGATGGCCGGGGCCGCGGCCCTGCCCCGCCTGGCGATGGCGCAGGGCGGGCCGATCAAGCTCGCGACGCTCACCCCGCTCACGGGCGCCGGCGGCCCCTACGGGCCGGTGATGGTGAAGGCGGTGAAGGCCGTCGTCGACGAGGTGAACGCGGCCGGCGGCGTGCTGGGCCGCAAGATCGAGCTGATCTCCGAAGACGATCAGACCAACCCGGAAGCCGGCGTCCGCGCCGCGCGCAAGCTGATCGATGTCGACAAGGTCTCCGCCATCATGGGCACCTGGGCGTCATCCGTCACAACGGCAGTGGCGCCGCTGTGCTGGGAATCCAAGACCTTCCTCGCCACCGTCTCGGGCGCCGATGCGATCACGCTGCTGCCGCATCAGGGATACCTGATCCGGACCCAGCCCAACACCACACTTCAGGGACGCAAGTTCGGCGAGTTCGCGCTTGAGCAGGGCGGCAAGAAGGCTGTGTTTCTCACGCCGCAGACCCCCTTTGCCGACAGCCAGTTCACGAACATCAAGGCTGCAATGGAAAAGGGCGGCGGCAGCGCGGAACGGCTGATCTACGACGACAAGAAGCCGTCCTACCGCACCGAGGTGGATCAGGCGCTGGCCGGCAAGCCGGACACGCTGATCTTCGGCGGCTACACGCCGGATACCACCGTGCTTCTGAAGGACATCTTCCGCGCCGGGTACACCGGCAAGAAGATCGCCTTCGCCTATTCGGTCAACGCCAAGCTGCTTGAGGGCGTTCCGGCGGAAGTGGCCGAGGGCATCTTCACCATCGCCCCCTCCCCGGCCGCCGGCTCGGGCGGCTACAAGCGCCTCGTCAAGCTGATCGGCGTCGAGAGCCCCGACCCCTACACCACGCAGATCTACGACCAGATCAACCTGATCCTGCTGGCGATCGCGGCGGGCGGCGACGCCTCCGGCACCGCGATCAAGGACGCCATGCGCAAGGTGAGCCAGTCGTCCGGCGGCACCAAGGTCGACAACGCGATCGACGGCCTCAAGCTGATCGCCGAGAAGAAGACCATCAACTACGACGGCGCGTCCGGCCCCTGCGATTTCACCGACATCGGCGACATTCAGGACTGCCAGTTCAGGTACGAGCAGGTGAAGGGCGGCAAGTTCGCCCTCATCAAAATCGCCTGATCATGATCCAGCTTTGGCAAGCGCTGGCGAACGGCGTGATGACGGGGGCGCTACTGGCGATCCCCGCCATCGGCTTTTCCACGATCTTCGCGGTTCTGCGCTACCCGAGTTTCGCCATTGCCGGCTGGGTCACGCTGGGCGCCTTCGCCGGGTGGATTGCCAACACCCGGCTGGGCTTCCCGGTGCTCGCGCTGATCCCGGTCGCCTTTCTGGCGGCCGGGCTTGTCGGCGGGCTGCTCGAAAACGCGACGCTCAAGGCGCTGCGGCCCGCCGGCGCGCTGACGGTGGCGATCGGCTCGATCGGCCTCAATATCGTGGTCGAGAACGTCATCCGCTTCTTCTACGGCAACGACCTGCGCGGGTTCGACCTGCCCCTGAAACCGGATCTGCGCTTCGGCGGCGTCCGCGTCGGCCCGCAACAGATCGAAAACCTGCTGATGGCGCTGACCATCATGGTCGCGGTGTTTCTGTTCCTCCGGTATAGCCGGTTCGGGCGCGGCATGCGCGCCGTGGCCGACAACCCCGATCTCGCCCGCCTCAAGGGCATCGACCCCGGAACGATATCGCAGGCGGCGCTCGTTCTCGGATGCGGCCTTGCCGGCGTCGGCGGCGTGCTTCTGGGGCTCGACACCTCGATCGACCCGCTGACCGGTTACCGGGTGCTGCTGTCGGTGTTTGCGGCAGCGGTGCTTGGCGGCCTCGGCTCGATCCCCGGCGCGGTGGCCGGAGCGCTGGCGCTCGGGTTGGCAGAGGAACTGGCCCTGCTCGTGGCGCCCCCCACCTATCGCACCGGCATCGGCTTCGTCGCCATTCTCCTGATGCTGACCTTCCGGCCGCGCGGGCTGCTGGGCGAGAGGGCCGTCTGATGGTTTCCTACCTGATCTTCACGCTCACCATCGGCGGCATCTATGCGCTGCTGGCGCTCAGCCTCAATCTGGTCTGGGGCTCGGCGGGCATGGTCAATCTCGGTCTTGCCGGCTTTTTCGGTATCGGCGCCTACGCCTCGGCGCTGGCGACCGGGGCCGGCGTTCCCGTTCTCTTCGGCTGGGCCATCGCTGCGCTGGCGGGCGTCGCGGTTGGCCTTGTCGTGACCTTCGCCACCTTGCGCCTGCGCGACGATTATCTTGCCATCGTCACCCTCGGCATTGCCGAGATGGTGCGCCTCGTCGCCCTCAACGAGCGCTGGCTGACCAAGGGTGCGGACGGCATTTCCGGCATTGCCGCGCCGTTCAAGACCCAGCTTGGCGTTGCCGGCTTCAATGTCTTCTATCTTCTGCTGGTCAGCGTCGTCGTTGCGGCGGTCTGGTTCCTGCTGCGCCGGCTCGACGTCTCGCCGTACGGGCGGGCGCTGAAGGCGATCCGCGAGGATCAGGAACTCGCCCGTTTTGCGGGCAAGCCGGTGCTGCGCTTCAAGTTCGAGGCCTTCGCGCTGTCGGCCGCGCTGGCCGCGCTGGCGGGCGCGCTCTATGCCCACTACCAGAGTTATATCTCGCCCGATCACGTACAGCCGCTGATCACGATCTACATTTTCCTCGCGTTGACCGCCGGCGGGCTTGGTCGTCCGGCCGGCGCCGTGCTGGGTGGTTACGCGGTGGTCCTTTTTCTCGAATCCACCCGCTTCGTCGCCGAGTTCCTGCCCGGTCTGCAGCCGGTTCAGCTTGCGGCGCTCCGCGAGGTTCTGATCGGCGCGGCGCTGCTGCTGGCGCTGCATCTGCGCCCGCAAGGCATCCTCCCCGAAACCGCTCCGAAGGCGCCGCAACCATGACCCTGTCCAGTTCCGTCGAAACCCTCGCCGCGCTCCTCCCCCAGCCCGGCCAGCCCGAGCGGCTCTACAGCGCGATAGACGAAGCGACGAAAGGTCTCGTCGGTCACAAGCTCTTCACGCTGCTCTACGTCGATGGTGACGAGGTGGCGCGGGTCTATTCCAACATGCCCGGGGCCTACCCCGTCTTCGGGCGCAAGCCGATGGGGCCGACGCCCTGGGGCGCGCATGTCATCAAGGGCCGCAAGCCCTTTCTCGGCGCCGACATGGCGGCGATCAGATGGGCCTTCTTCGACCATGAACTGATCGCGAGCCTCGGCTGCGGCTCGGTCATCAACATCCCCATCGTCTATAACGACGAAACCATCGGCACGATGAACCTGCTTGACGCCGAACATCACTACCGGCCGGGCGATGCGGAGAAGATCATGCCGCTCGCCCCCCTGCTCATTCCCGCCTTCCTCGAAGCCCGCAGACCCCGCTGAAAATAGCCCGGCAAGCGCCTTGCGGATTTTGGCGTCGCTTTTGCTCGTCACCCGGAAAGGCCGGCACCGGACCGGCCTCGAGGAAGAGACCTCGGGGAGGCAGCATGGCGCGGAAAGCCCTTACGAAGAACGGGACGCTGGCGGAGGCGATCGTCAACGGCCTCACGCAGCAGATAGTCAGCGGCCGGCTCGAACCGGGCACGCCGCTCGACGAAACCTGCCTCGCGCGTGAATTCGGCGCGTCGCGGACGCCGGTGCGCGAGGCGCTCCGGCAGATGGCGGCGAGCGGACTGATCGCCTTGCGCCCCCATCGCGCGCCGCAGGTCGCGCGGCTGGACGCGCGGCGGCTTGAGGACATGTTCGATGTGATGGCGGAGCTGGAGGCGCTCTGCGCCGCCCGCGCGGCCGTATCGATGCGCTCCGCCGAACGGGCCGCGCTCGAGGCGCAGCACGAGGCGATGGCGGAAAACGTCCGGGATGGCGATGTGACCGCCTATCGCGTCGCCAACGTCGAGTTTCACGCGCTGATCTATCGCGGAACCGGGAATTCCTATCTGGAAGAGCTGGCGGCGCTGACGCGCGACCGCCTCGCGCCGCACCGCGGCGTGCAGCTTGAGGCGCCGGCGCGCCTGACGCAATCGCATCGCGAGCACGGGGAGATTCTGGAAGCGATCCTGCGCGGCGACGGGGCGACGGCTGCCGGGGTGATGCGCCGCCATCTCGCCGAAACGCAGACGACACTGGCAGGATTGAACCAAGACCACAAACCGCGCGATCAGCACAAAAAATAGGCTGATATCCTCTTCTGCATACAATTGGATCGGCATCCCGAGGCCCCTCATGGCGGAAATCCCCGGGAATTTCGCCTTCCTCTCGCTGGCACCACCCTTGCATTGCTCCTTTCGACCAAGGGAGGGGCAACGGAGCCGATGGACAGGGTATCGCTCGATATCGCCTCGCTTCACGCCTTCTACGGCAAGGGCGGCTCGCCGCGCGCCGTGTTCGACATGCTTTCCGCATGGCGGGCGGCGCTGGGCGATGATGGCATCTACATCCATCTGTCGCCCCCGGCCGAGATCGACGCTGCTCTTGCGGCGTTGCCGGCTTTCGACCCGCTCGCCTATCCGCTCTGGGGCGTGCCCTTCGCCGTGAAAGACAATATCGACGTCGCCGGCAGCCCGACCACGGCCGCCTGCCCCGCGTATTCCTATTCGCCCCACGAAGATGCGCCGGTCGTCGCGCGTCTCAAGGCCGCGGGCGCCATCGTCACCGGCAAGACCAATCTCGACCAGTTTGCGACCGGGCTCGTCGGCGTGCGCTCGCCCTACCCGATCCCCCGGAACGCCTTCGACGCCAAGATCGTGCCGGGCGGATCCAGTTCCGGGTCGGCCGTCGCGGTGGCGCAGGGGCTCGCGAGCTTCTCGCTCGGCACGGATACCGCCGGTTCAGGGCGCGTGCCGGCGGGCCTCAACAACCTCGTCGGCCTCAAGCCGAGCCTCGGCGCGCTCTCGACGCGGGGCGTGGTGCCAGCCTGCCGCACGCTCGACTGCGTCTCGGTATTCGCTACGACGGTCACGGATGCTCGCAGCGTTTTCGACGTGGCGGCCGGCTTCGACGCGGACGACCCCTATTCGCGCCCGGTCGAGCAGGCCCAACCCCTTCCGCTCCACGTCGTCGGCGTGCCGCGCAAGGCGGATCGCCTGTTCTTTGGCGACAGCCTCATGGAAGCGGCGTTCGAAACCGCGCTGGCACGACTCGAACCGCTCGGCGTGGCGCTGTGCGAGATCGACATGTCGGCCTTCTTCGAGGTCGCACGACTGCTCTACGAAGGCCCGTGGGTGGCCGAACGGCGCGCCGCCGTCCGTGCGTTCATGGATGCGCAGCCGGATGCGATGCACCCCGTCACGCGTGCTATTCTCGCCAAGGCCGACGGCCTCTCCGCGACCGATACCTTCGATGCGCTCTACCGCCTCGCCGCGCTGAAGCGCCGAACCGAGCCCGTCTGGCAGGCCATCGACGCGCTGGTGGTGCCAACCGCGCCCATCGCGCCGACGCTGGCGGATCTCGAAGCGGACCCTATCGGCCCCAATTCCAGGCTCGGGACCTACACCAACCTCGTCAACCTGCTCGATCTTGCCGCGCTCGCGGTGCCGGGACCGTTCCGGGCCGACGGATTTCCGGCCGGCATCACCCTCATCGCGCCGCGCGGGAGCGATCATCGCCTCGCCGCATTCGGCGCCCGTTTCTTCCCCGGTGTCGGCGGACGCGCCGCCTTTCCAGCCAACGAGGCCGCTTGATGAACGACGCTTCCATCGAAATCGCGGTCGTCGGCGCGCATCTTTCCGGCATGCCGCTCAACGGCGAACTGACCACGCGCGGCGGCGTACTGGTGCGCAAGGGCGAGACCGAGAAATCCTACACGCTGAGCGCCCTGCCAGGCGGGCCGCCGAAGCGGCCGGGCCTGCTGCGGGTCGCGGAAGGGCAAGGCCACGCCATCGCGGTCGAGGTCTGGGCGCTGCCGCCGGCGGGGTTCGGCACCTTTGTTGCCGGCGTGCCCGCGCCGCTCTGCATCGGCACGCTGCGGCTTGCCGACGGCACGACGCCCAAGGGTTTCCTGGTCGAGCCGGAAGGGCTGAAGGGCGCTTCCGACATTTCCCATTTCGGCGGCTGGCGGGCCTACATCGCCAGCCTTTCTTCCTGACACGCCTGCCCAGAACTCTCACGCCAACAGCGAGGACACACCATGATCAATCGTCGTCAAATCATTGCCAGCGCCGGTGCCGGGCTCGGCCTCATCGCCATGCCGAGCGTGCTCCGGGCGCAGACCCGGACCGTAAAGATGGGCTCGCTGCGGCTCATCCACTCGATGACCCCGCACTTCTACGAAAAATTCGCACCCTCGAACCTCAAGATCGAGATCATCACCTTCGACAGCCCGACCGACGGCAAGAACGCCGTCGTGACGAAGTCGGTCGATTTCGGCGCCTTTGGCATCGCGGCGGCGACGCTCGGCGCGGCGGCGGGCGAGCCGGTGGTCGTCGTCGGCGCGTTCTGCAACAAGGGCATGGGCGTGATCGCCAAGAAGGGCTCCGAGATCAAGACCGTCAAGGATCTCAAGGGCAAGAAGGTCGGCATCTGGCCGGGCTCGACGCAGGAGGTCTTCATCATGGAGCGCCTGCGCCTTGAAGGCATGTCGATCAAGGATGTGGTGGCGACGCGCGTTCCCTTCGGCGAGATGCACGCCATGCTCTCGCGCGGCGATATCGACGCCTATGTCGGCGCCGAACCGGGCCCCGGCCTCTCGCTTTCGAACGGCGTCGGCCAGCTCGTCGAGTACCCCTACGGCACGGCGATGGGCGGCCTGAACATGATCTTCGCGACCTCCGAGGACATGATCGCCAAGGACCCCGATCTCGTCAAAACCATGCTCGGCGTCCATCGCAAGGCCTCGGAGTTCATGATGAAGGACAAGGCGGCGGTCGCGGAGATGACGGTCGCCAAGCTCGGCGCCAACAAGGCTGCGGTCGAGAACGCGCTCGCGGCGGACAACGTCGAATACACCTGGAAGCTCGACGAGACCGTGCTCAAGCAATCGCGCACCTACGCCGAGCAGATGCTGGCGCTCAAGCAGATCCGCCGCCTGCCGGAATTCGACAAGTTCCTCAACCCGAGCTTCTCGAACGCCGTCGCCGCGTCCTGATTTCGCAACCGCCGCGGAAGCCCCGACGCTTCCGCGGCGTTCCGCCCCGAAAGGAGCCCGGCATGTCCGATACCACGGCCCTCCCGACGACCTCGCCGCGCTGGCTTGCGAGGCTGAAGAGCACGGCGCTGGCGCTGGTGGTGCCGGGCGCACTGCTGCTGCTCTGGCAAGTCTCGACGACACGTAACTGGACGCGGCTGATCCCCAGCCCGGCGGAAACCGCCGAATACATGCGCGATTTCGCGTTCGGCGGCATCTACGACGACGCCTTCTCGGCGACGCTGCACATCCACCTCCTCGCCTCGATGGGGCGGGTCTACGGCGGCTTCCTGCTCGCGGCGCTGTTCGCGCTGCCGATCGGCATGCTGATCGGGCGCGTTCCGCTCGCGCGGGCGACGCTCGATCCGTTCTTTCAGCTCATGCGCCCGATCCCGGTGACGGCCTGGCTGCCGCTCTCGATGATCCTGTTCGGGCTGGGCGCGAAATCGGCCTTTTCGCTCGTCTTTCTCGGATCGTTCTATCCCATTCTCCTCAACACGATTTTCGGGGTGAAGAATGTCGATCCCAAGCTGTTCGAGGCCGCCTCGATGCTTGGTTGCCGCGGCAACGCGCAATTCTTCCGCGTGGTGCTGCCCGCAGCCCTTCCCTCGATCTTCACCGGGCTGAGGCTCGGCCTCGGCCTTGCGTGGTTCGTCATCGTCGTCGGCGAGATGACCGGCGTGCCGCAGGGCCTCGGCGCGGTGATCATGGACGGGCGCACGCTCTCGCGCACCGAACTCGTCATCTGCGGCATGATCGTCATCGGCGTGGTCGGCTATATCTCCGACCGGCTGGTGATGATGCTCGGCAATTACCTCCTGCGCTGGAGCCCGACCCACCATGGCTGACATCAACCAACCGCTGCCGATCATCGACATCCGCGATGTGTCGAAATCCTTCACCTTCGGCGACCAGAAGATCCAGGCGCTCTCCGGCGCCAACCTGCAGATCCGCAAGGGCGAGTTCATCTGCCTGATCGGCGCCTCGGGCTGTGGCAAATCCACCTTGCTGCGCATCATGGCGGGCTTCGAGCAGCCGACCTCGGGCGAGGCGCTGATGTGGGGCAAACCGATCGGCGAACCCGGCCCAAGCCGGGGCATGGTGTTTCAGGATTATGCGTTGTTCCCCTGGCTCACCGTGCGCAACAACATCGCCTTCGGGCCGAAATCACAGGGGCGGTCAACAGCGGAGGTGAAGGACATCTGCGACCGTTTCATCGAGATGGTCGGCCTCCAGAAGTTCGCGAATGCCTATCCTCATCAGCTTTCCGGCGGCATGCGCCAGCGCGTCGCCATCGCCCGCGTGCTCGCCAACGATGCCGAACTTGTCCTGATGGACGAGCCGTTCGGCGCGCTCGACGCGATGACCCGCGAGCGCCTTCAGGACGAGTTGCTCGACATCTGGCAGCGCACGAAGCTCACCGTGGTCTTCGTGACCCACGCCATCGAGGAGGCGATCTTTCTCGCCGACCGCGTGGTGGTGATGTCGCCCGGGCCGGGACGGATCGAGAGCGACAACCGCCTGACCCTGCCGCGCCCGCGCGATGTCGCCTCGCCCGAGTTCAACGAAATCCGGCGCGAACTCTCGGCGAAGCTGCACTCGCACCACGGCAAGAAGGCCGCCTGATGCGCCCCGGCGAACGCCTTCCCTATCGCGCGACCGTCGACCGCAAGCCGATCGCGGCGCCGGACGGCAAGGCGGTGATCTTCTGGCCGATCGTCAACGTCGAGAACTGGCTGATCGAGAACCCGATGCCGCGGCAGGTGCTGGTCGCGCCGACGGGCGCTGCCCTGCAGCCGGATATCGCCAACTGGGCTTGGCATGAATACGGGATGCGTGCCGGCTTCTGGCGTCTGCTCGACGCCTTCGAGAAGCGCGGCATCCGCCCGACGCTTTCCGTCAACGGTTCGGTCTGTACCGCGTATCCGCGCGTCGCCGGCGCGGCTCGCGACGCCGGCTGGGAATTCATGGGCCATGGCTTCGTTCAGGTGCCGACGCACAAGATCGAGGACCAGCGCGGGATGATCCGGCAGACGGTCGAGACGATCCGCGCCTTCACGGGCGAGCCATGCGTCGGCTGGCTTGGCCCCGGCCTCACCGAGACGCTGGAGACCCCGGACCACCTCGCCGAGGCCGGCATCCGCTACATCGCCGATTTCGTTATCGACGATCTGCCCTGCCGGCTCAAAACCGCGCATGGAACGGTCTTTTCCATGCCTTATACCGTCGAACTCAACGATATTCCGGTGCAGATGATCCAGCATCACGCCGGCGGCGAGCTTGAGGCCCGTGCGCGTCGCACGGCGGAGCGGTTGGCGCGCGAAGTCGCGGCCGGCGCGGGCGCGAAGGTGATGAGCCTTGCCATCCACCCCTATATCACCGGCGTCCCGCACCGGATCGACGCCTTCGAGGCGCTGTTGGACGATCTCCTCGCGCGCGGCGATCTCGCGGTGATGCAGGGGCGCGATATCCTGACATGGTACGAGGCTTCCGGCGATGACACCTGAACCACCCGTCTGGAACGGCTTCACCCGCGCGGCGCTCGACGCCGCTTACAACAACACGGCCGCCGTCTCGCATTCGGCCGAAACCCTCGCCAATCTTACTGCTTTGTCGGAAGGCACCCGCGCGCGGTTCGGCACCCGGCTCGACTGGCCCTACGGGCCGGCGCCGCGCCAGAAGATCGACCTGTTCTCGGCCGGCACGGCGGGTGCGCCGCTCTTCGTGTTCGTTCATGGTGGCTATTGGCAGCGCAACGCCAAGGAGATGTTTTCCGTGCTCGCCGAGGGGCCGATGGCGCTCGGTTTCGATGCCGCACTGATCGGCTACACCCTCGCCCCGGACGCGAGCCTCACCGGGATCATCGCGGAATGCGAGACGGCGATCCGGTTGCTCAAACGCGAGCACCCCGGCCCGCTCGTCGTCAGCGGCTGGTCCGCCGGCGGACACCTCGCCGCGCGATTGCTCGAAATGCCCGAGGTCGATGCCGCCCTGTCGATCTCCGGAGTCTTCGATCTCGAGCCGATCCGGCATTGTTACCTGCAGGAGAAACTTCAGCTCACGCCGGAAGAGGCGAAAGAACAAAGCCCGATCCACCGCCTCGCAAACGCCGGCAAGCCGATCTCGCTGATCGTCGGCGGCGCGGAACTGCCCGAGCTTCGCCGGCAATCCGCCGATTATGCCGCCGCGAGCATGGCAGCACGGCTGCCGGTGATGATCTCTGAGCTTCCCGGCCTCAACCACTTCTCGATTCTCGATTTCTTTCGCCAGACGGACCCGGCGGCGGTTTCGCCCTACTATCCCCTGCTCCCCGGCTGAGCGGTCGCTTGCGCACGCGACGAGCGGGAACGTAGACAGAATAATGAATTCAATTCTTGCAGGCGGCGAGCAAGGCTTTATCTTCGCCGGGTGGCGCCCGGTCCGGGCGCCATTCCCCTGCCCACCGCCGGCCCCGGAGACCTCTGCGCCATGAGTTTTGTCAGCCCTGCCCGCTTCACGACGCGGCCGGAAATCACTGGAACCTTCGGCGTGGTGGCGTCCACGCACTGGATCGCCACGGCGGTCGGCATGGGCATCCTCGAACGGGACGGCAACGCCTTTGATGCCGGCGTCGCGACGGCCTTCACGCTCCAGATCGTCGAGCCCCACCTCAACGGACCCGGCGGCGACGTGCCGATTATGGTCCATGCGGCATCGAAGGGGCGCACCGAGGTCATCTGCGGCCAGGGCGTCGCGCCCGCCGGCCTGACCATCGCGCATTGCCGCGCGCTCGGGCTCGACCTCATTCCCGGAACGGGCCTGCTCGCACCCTGCGTGCCCGGCACTTTCGACGCCTATATGCTCCTGCTGCGTGATTACGGCACCATGCCGCTGCGCACCGTTCTCGAGCCGGCCATCGGCTATGCCCGCAACGGCTACCCGCTGGTCGAGCGGATCGTCGCGACCATCCGCACCGTCGAGCAGATGTTCCGGGAACACTGGACGACCTCGGCCGATCTCTACCTGCCCGGCGGCAAGCTCCCGACCCCCGGCAGCCGGTTCCGCAATCCCGCGCTGGCGGATACCTACGAGCGCCTGCTTCGCGAGGCGGAGGCCGGCGGCGGCTCCCGCGAGGCGGTGATCGAACGCGCACGCAGGATCTGGTCGCAGGGTTTCATCGCCGAGGCGATCGACCGCTTCTGCCGGACGCAGGATGTGATGGATGTTTCCGGCCGCCCGCATCGCGGCGTGCTTTCCGGCGACGACATGGCGCACTGGCAAGCGAGCGTCGAAAAGCCGGCCGAATTCCAATACGGGCGTTATACCGTCCAGAAGCCCGGCCCGTGGTGTCAGGGCATCGCCACGCTTCAGCAGCTCGCCCTGCTCAAGGGTTTCGATCTCGACGGCCTCGACCCCACCAGCCCGGATTTCATCCATCTTCAGGTCGAGGCGGCGAAGCTCGCCTTCGCCGATCGCGATACCTTCCTCGGCGACCCGGATCACGTGGCGGTTCCGCTCGAAACGCTGCTCTCCGACAGCTACAACGCCGAGCGGCGCAAGCTGATCACCGACAGGGCCTCGCACGAGCAGCGGCCAGGCACGATCCCCGGCTTCGGCGGCGCAATGACCGTCAAGGCCGTCGCGGGGCCGCGCAATGCGGTGAGCGCCGGCGGTGCCGGTGAACCGACCGTCGGCGATATCCAGTCCGGGCACGGCGCGGACGAACAGGTCGAGCCCACCGGCATCACACGCGGCGATACAGTGCATTTCGATGTCATCGACCGCCACGGCAACATGATCGCCGCCACACCGTCCGGCGGCTGGCTGCAATCCTCGCCGGTCATCCCCGAACTCGGGTTCTGCCTCGGTTCGCGGGCGCAGATGTTCATGCTGGACGAGAAGCATCCCGCCGGGCTGGCGCCGGGTCGGCGGCCGCGAACGACCCTCTCCCCCTCCATGGCGCTGCGCGACGGCAAGCCCTACCTTGCCTGGGGCTCGCCGGGTGGCGACCAGCAGGACCAGTGGATCCCGCAGATGTTCCTGCGTCATGTCCACGCCGGCATGAACCTGCAAGAGGCCATCGACGCCCCGGCCTGGCACACCGAGCACTTCCCCACCTCGTTCTGGCCGCGTACGGCACGCCCCGGCGTGATCGTCGTCGAGGCCCGGGTTCCCAAGGCCACAGTCGCGGAACTCGAACGGCGCGGTCATATCGTCGAGGTCGGGCCGGAATGGTCCGAGGGGCGGCTCGTCGCCGCCTCGCAGGATGGCGAATTCCTGCGGGCCGCCGCCAATCCACGCGGCATGCAGGGCTACGCGGCCGGGCGCTGACAGGAGGAGCGGATGATCTGCCGGAGCAAAAAGATGACCCGCCGGAGCGAAAAATGACCTGGTCTATCGTCGCCAAGGACCCGGCCACGGGCCAGATCGGCATTGCGGTGACGACCTGCGCCTTCGCGGTCGGCGCCCGCGTTCCCTTCATCGAAACCGGCATTGGCGCCGTCGCCAGCCAGGCGTTCGTCAATCCGTTCTATGGCTTGCGCGGCATCGAACTGCTGCGCGCCGGCGCCAGAGCCTCCCAGACGGTCGATATCCTGACCGAAGGCGACGAAGGGCGCGGCCAGCGGCAGGTGCACATCATGGACCGGAACGGCGGACAGGCTGCCTACACGGGCGCGGATTGCGTACCCTGGTGCGGCCACCTCGTGCGGGAAGGCTTCTCCGTTGCCGGCAACATGCTGGCGGGGCCCGAAGTGATCGCGGAAACCGCCCGCGTTTACGCGGCAGGCATGGACTTGCCGTTCGCACGCCGGCTGATCGCCGCGCTTCAGGCCGGACAGGCGGCGGGTGGCGACAAACGCGGCAGGCAATCGGCGGCGTTGCTGATCCATGACGACGAGGAATACGCGCTGTTCGATATCCGGGTCGACGATCACGCCGTGCCGCTCGATGAACTCGAAAGGCTCGAACGGGTCGCCCACGAACGTTACCTGCATTACCGCAAGGTGATGCCGCGGCGGGACGATCCGGCCGGCGTCACCGACCGGGGGGAAATCGAGCGCCTCATTGCCCGATCGATCGCCGACGAAGCCACGGGGTCGGCGGGATGAACACACTGCTGCGGGTCGAGAACCTCACGGTCAGTTTCGCGACGCCGCGCGGCGGCCGCGTGCTGGCGGTCGACGACCTCAGCTTCGAACTCCAGCCAGGCCGGACCCTCGGGATCGTCGGCGAATCCGGTTCCGGCAAGAGCGTCACTTCGCTCGCGGTGATGGGCCTCCTCCAGAAGGGCGCCGCGAAGGTCGGCGGCAGCATCCGCTTCCGCGACGATAACCTCGTGGAGGCATCGCCGGAACTGCTGCGCGAGTTGCGCGGCAACCGGATGGCGATGATCTTCCAGGAGCCGATGACCTCGCTCAACCCCTCGCACCGGATCGGCGACCAGATCGCCGAAGCCGTCATCCGCCATCGCGGGTCGAGCCGGGACGCAGCGTGGCAGCGCGCCGTCGAGATGTTGTGCAAGGTCCGCATCCCCGAACCGGAGATTCGCGCGACCGAATATCCGCACAAGCTTTCCGGCGGGATGCGCCAGCGCGTGATGATCGCCATGGCGCTGGCCTGCGACCCCGAACTTCTGATCGCGGACGAGCCGACGACGGCGCTCGACGTGACCATTCAGGCGCAGATTCTCGAACTGCTTCAGGACCTTCGCCGCGAGACCGGCGCCGCCGTCATTCTCATCACGCATGATCTCGGTGTCGTCGCCGAGGTGGTGGATGAGGTGCTGGTGATGTACGCCGGGCAGGTGGTGGAGCGCGCCGGCGTCGAGGATCTCTTCGCCCTGCCCCAGCACCCCTATACGCTGGGGCTGCTGGGCTCGATCCCCCGGCTCGATCTGAAGAAGGAGCGGCTCGCGGCGATCTCCGGCGCCGTGCCGGACATGTCGAATCCGCCGCCGGGCTGCCGCTTCGCCGCGCGCTGTCCGTTCGCGGACGCGCGGTGTCACGAGGTGCCGCCGCCGCTCGCGAACCTCGGCCGCGATCGCTTCTCGCGCTGCTGGAAGGCGCCGCTCGAAGGGCTTGCCGCATGACGCCGCTGCTCGACGCCCGCGGTCTCGCCAAACGCTTCGTCGCCAGACGCAACGTGTTCGGCAAGCCGCTTTCGCATGTGCAGGCGGTTGACGGAGTCGATCTCACCCTCGCGCCCGGCGAGACGCTGGCGCTGGTGGGGGAGTCTGGCTGCGGCAAATCGACCCTCGGCCGTATGCTGCTGCGGCTGATCGAACCAAGCGGCGGCTCGCTCGCCTTCAACGGACAGGACCTGCTCGCCCTGCCCGAGGAGGACATGCGCCGCCTGCGCCGGGAAATCCAGATCATCTTTCAGGACCCTTTCGCTTCGCTCAACCCGCGGATGTCGGTCGGTGAGGCCATCGCCGAACCGCTGCTGCTTCATGGCACTGTTCCGCCGGGCAAGCGTAACGAGCGCGTGGCGGAACTGCTGGAGATCGTCGGGCTGCGGCCGGAGCACGCCAGCCGCTATCCGCACGAATTCTCCGGCGGCCAGCGCCAGCGGATCGTGATCGCGCGGGCGCTGGCGAGCGAGCCCCGCCTCATCATCTGCGACGAGCCGGTGTCGGCGCTCGATGTCTCGATCCGTGCGCAGATCCTCAACCTGCTGCGCGACCTGCAGCGGCGGCTGGGCCTCGCGATGATCTTCATCAGCCACGACCTCGCGGTGGTGAAGCACATCGCCGACCGCGTGGCGGTGATGTATCTCGGCCGGATCGTCGAAATCGGGTCAGCGGACACGGTCTTCGCCAATCCGCGCCACCCCTATACCCACGCCCTGCTTTCCGCGATCCCGGTCGCCAGCACCGCGCGTCGGACCCGGCGGATCGTGCTGGAAGGCGATGTGCCGAGCCCGCTCAATCCGCCGCCGGGTTGTCATCTCCATCGGCGTTGCCCGCATGCGCAGGACCGCTGCCGCGATACGATTCCCGTGCTCGACGGTCAGGGCGGGCACCGCGTCGCCTGTCATTTCTGGCGCGACATCCGGCTAGACGGCGCGCTGCTCCCGAGCGAGGCCGCATCCGACCCCCGTCTTTCCCGCCTGCTTTCCGCCTTCGAGGCGGGAGCATCTTCCCCTGCCGTTCCACCCCTACCCCCGGAGACATGACATGAAGGCACCCTTGCGCCTCGGGCTCGTCGCCCTTCTTGCCGCCCCCCTGCTCGCCGGCACCGCGCTGGCCCAATCCTCAATCCGTATCGGCCTCGCCGAGGACCCGGACGTGCTCGATCCCACGCTGGCCCGGACCTATGTCGGGCGGATCGTGTTCTCGTCGATCTGCGACAAGCTGTTCGACATCGACGAGAAACTCGCCGTCGTTCCGCAACTCGCGCTCAGCCACGAGACCTCAGCTGACGGTAAGACTGTGACGATCAAGCTGCGGCCCGGCGTGAAGTTCCATGACGGCGAACCACTCGATGCCGAGGCGGCAAAGTTCTCGCTGGACCGGCACCGGACGATGCAGGGCTCGTTCCGCCGCGGCGAACTGAGCCAGATCGCTGCGGTGGAGGTCGTCGATCCGCTGACGATCAAGATCCAGCTCAAGACGCCGTTCTCGCCGCTGATTGCGCAGTTGACGGATCGTTCCGGCATGATGGTCTCGCCCAAGGCGGCGAAGGAGGCCGGCGACAAGTTCGGCCAGAAGCCGGTCTGCGCCGGGCCGTACAAGTTCGTCGAGCGCGTCCAGCAGGACCGCATCGTCGTCGAGAAATTCGCCGACTACTGGAACAAGGCCAATGTCTCGATCGACAAGATCACCTACGTCCCGATCGCGGATTCGACCGTCCGGCTGGCGAACCTCAAGTCCGGCCAGCTCGATCTGATCGAGCGCGCGCTGGCGACCGACCTCAAGGATATCCGCTCGACGGCCGGGCTGAAGGTCGCGACCGCCTATGAACTCGGCTATCAGGGCCTGACGATCAACGTCGGCAAGGGCGAGGCCGCCAAGGGGCCGCTCGGTTCCGATCCGCGCGTCCGGCAGGCGCTCGAAGCGGCAATCGACCGTGAAGCCATCGTCCAGGTGGTGTTCAACGGCGAGTTCAAGCCGGGCAACCAGTGGATCAACCCGGACAACGCCTTCTACCAGAAGAGCCTCCCGGTGCCGAAGCGCGATATCGCCAAGGCCAAGAAGCTGCTGGCCGAGGCCGGCGTGAAGACCCCCGTTCCGGTCGACCTGATGGTGCCGAACAACCCGGAAACCCGGCAGGTGGCCGAGGTGATCCAGGCGATGGCGGCGGAAGCCGGGTTCGACATCAAGATCCGCGTGACGGAATTCGCCACCTCGCTGAAGGAAGCCGAAGCCGGCAACTATCAGGCCTATATCCTCGCCTGGTCGGGCCGGACTGACCCGGACGGAAACATCCACTCCTTCGCCAGCACCGGCGCGCCGAACAACTATTCGGCCTATTCCAACGCCACCGTCGACGCCGCGCTCAACGAGGCCCGCACCAAGAACGGCATGCCCGAGCGCATGGCCGCCTACCAGAAGGCTGCGAGCCAGCTCCTGACGGATCTGCCGATCGTCTATCTCTACCACCGGCTGGTGATCATCGCCCACCGCGACCGGCTGGAGGGTTACCGGCAGATGCCGGACGGGCTCGTCCGCGTGGTCGGCCTCAAGGTGAAAGGCTGAGCGATGCTCGCGCTCGTCGCCCGGCGCCTCATGCAACTGGTCCCGACGATCATCATCGTCTCGATGATGATCTTCGGGCTCCAGCAATTGCTGCCGGGCGATCCGGCCACCATCATGGCCGGCGAGGAGCGTGACCCGGAGGTTATCGAGCAGATCCGCAAGCAATACCGGCTCGATCAACCCATTCCGCTGCAATATGTCTACTGGATCAAAGGCGTGGTGAAGGGCGATCTCGGCGAATCCATGCGCCTCAAGGAGCCCGTCTCGCGCCTTGTCGCGCAGAAGCTGCCGGTAACGCTGCAACTCGCGGCAATGGCGATGCTGATCGCGATCCTGATCGGCGTGCCAGCGGGGATCGTCTCCGCCGTCAAGAAGGACACGCCCTGGGACTATATCGTCAACGTCATATCGCTCTGGGGGATTTCGACGCCGAACTTCTGGCTCGGTATCCTGATGATCTTCCTGTTTTCGGTTCATCTGGGCTGGCTGCCGGCCTCGGGTTATGTCAGCCCGTTCGAGAACCCCTGGCAATCGCTGAAGACCACCATCATGCCGGCCTTCGTGCTCGGCAATTCCATCGCCGGCGTCCTGATGCGGCATACGCGCGCGGCGATGCTGCAGGCGCTCTCGTCCGATTACGTGCGCACGGCGCGGGCCAAGGGGCTCGGCGAAACGCGCGTCATCCTCGCCCATGCGATGCGCAACGCGCTGACGCCGGTGATCACGCTCGGCGCGCTGGAATTCGGAACCCTGCTCTCCGGCGCGGTGCTGACCGAGCAGATCTTCACCATTCCCGGTTTCGGCAAGCTGATCGTCGACGCAGTGTTCAACCGCGATTACGCGGTCGTGCAGGGCGTCGTGCTCGTGACCTCGGCGACCTATATCCTGCTGAACCTCCTCGCCGATCTCGGCTATATCCTCGTCAACCCGAGGCTTCGCACATGAGCGCGGGCGTTTCGACCCTTCCGGCGGCGAGCCGGCCCGAGACGCCGATGCAGCGCGCCTGGCGACGGCTCAAAGCCCGCAAGGCGGCGATGTTCGGGCTGGTCGTCATTCTCGCGCTGGTACTGATCGCAATCTTCGCTCCGCTGATCGCGCCGTTCGACCCGACGCGGCAAAGCTGGGCGGCGGTGCGGAAGGCGCCCTCGGCGCTCCACTGGTTCGGGACCGACGAGGTCGGGCGCGATCTTCTCTCGCGGGTGATCTTCGGCACGCGCGCCTCGCTCGCTGCCGGTGTCGTCTCGGTCGGCATCGCGGTGGCGCTCGGCGTGCCGCTCGGGCTTCTCGCCGGCTATGGCCCGCGCTGGGCCGATACCGTTCTCTCCCGCATCACCGATGCGATGCTGGCGAGCCCGTTCCTGATCCTCGCGATCGCGCTGGCGGCGTTTCTCGGCCCGAGCCTCACCAACGCGATGATTGCCATCGGCGTCACCGCGACGCCGATCTTCATCCGGCTGACGCGCGGACAGGTCATGACCGTGAAGGTCGAGGATTACGTCGAAAGCGCGCGCGCCGTCGGCAATCCGCGCTGGCGCATCGCGGTAAAGCATATCCTGCCGAACGTGATGCCGCAGCTTCTCGTGCAGATCACGCTGACAATCGCCATGGCGGTGATCGCGGAGGCCAGCCTGTCGTTTCTCGGCCTCGGCCAGCAACCCCCTGCCCCGTCCTGGGGCTCGATGCTGAATTCCGCGCAGCGCTTCCTGACCAACGCGCCGTGGATGGCGATCTGGCCGGGTCTTGCGATCTTCGTCACGGTGCTCTCGTTCAACCTGCTCGGCGATGGCCTGCGCGACGCTTTCGATCCGCGCGAGCGCGGCTAGATCCAGCCGATGATCGAAGGCACGCCTCCGGCGCCACGAAATTCCACCGCGCCGGGGCGTTTTTCTGAACGGCCGGACGACGGAGCAGATATCGCCGCCGTTCGGGAACATTGCCGTGCCAGGACGCTAGGCGCAGGCGCAATTTCGGGTATGCTGCGTTGCAATGCGCCCTCGGAAAACGGAGGGCACGGCAAGCGCGAGTTCTACCGAGATGTCCATTCTGGCCGGAATCCACCACCTTACCCATTACAAATATGACCGGCCGGTGACGCTCGCGCCGCAGATCATCCGGCTGAGGCCGGCGCCGCACAGCCGGACCCGGGTGCTGTCGCATTCGATCAAGGTTTCGCCGGGTGGTCACTTCGTCAATCACCAGCAGGACGTCTACGGCAACTGGCTCGCGCGCTACGTCTTCCCCGAGCCGGTGGACGAGTTCCGCATCGAGGTCGATCTCGTCGCCGACATGACCGTCTACAATCCCTTCGACTTTTTCGTCGAGGAAGAGGCGATCAAGTTTCCGTTCCATTACGCCGCCGACATCCGCGACGATCTCGCTGTCTATCGCGCGGTGGAGCCGGCCGGCCCCCTCCTCTCGCGCTTTCTCGAAACCGTGCCGCGCGCGGCCGAGTCCACGGTCGATTTCATCGTCGAGCTCAACGCCCGGATTGCCAACGAAACCAACTATCTCATCCGCATGGAGCCGGGCGTGCAGACGCCGGAGGAAACGCTTCAGCGCGCCTCCGGCTCCTGCCGGGATTCGAGCTGGCTGCTGGTGCAGGTTCTCCGCCATCTCGGGTTCGCGGCGCGGTTCGTCTCCGGCTATCTCATCCAGCTCAAGCCCGACCTCAAGGCGCTCGACGGGCCGCAGGGCACGGACAAGGACTTCACCGATCTGCATGCCTGGGCCGAGGTCTACCTGCCCGGCGCTGGCTGGGTGGGGCTTGATCCGACCTCCGGCTTGCTGACCGGCGAAAGCCACATCCCGCTGGCCGCGACACCGCATTATCGCAACGCCGCGCCGATTTCCGGCCTCGCCAGCTTCGCCAATGTCGATTTCTCGTTCGACATGACGGTGAAGCGCATCGCCGAGCGGCCGCGTATCACCAAGCCGTTCTCGGACGAGGCCTGGGCGGCGCTCGACGATCTCGGCCGCAAGGTCGATACGGCGCTCGCCGCGAACGACGTGCGGCTGACGATGGGCGGCGAACCCACCTTTGTCTCGATCGACGATTTCGAGAGCGCGGAATGGAATACCGAGGCCGTCGGCCCCACCAAGCGCGACCGCGCCGACCAGCTCATTCGCCGCCTGCGCGAGCGGTTCGCGCCCGGCGGCTTCCTGCATTACGGCCAGGGCAAGTGGTATCCCGGCGAAACGCTGCCGCGCTGGACCTTCTCGCTGTTCTGGCGGCGCGACGGCAAGCCGGTGTGGCGCGATCCGGCGCTGATTGCGGGGGAAGCGGCACGGCCGGACGCGACGGCCGAGAACGCCGGCAAGCTGCTCAACGCCGTCGCCGAAGGGCTCGGGCTGCCCGGAGAGCATGTCCAACCGGTCTACGAAGACCCGGCGGTATGGCTCGTCAAGGAAGCGAACCTGCCGGAAAACGTGACGCCGGGAGACTCGAAGCTCGCCGACCCGGAAGAGCGGGCGCGCTTCGCCCGCGTCTTCGAACGTGGGCTCGGCAACCCGGTCGGCTATGTGCTGCCCGTCCAGCGCGCGCAGGCAAAAGCGGGGCGCTGGCACAGCGAATTCTGGAAGCCGCGCCGGGGCAAACTCATGCTGGTTCCCGGCGACAGTCCGGCGGGCTTCCGTTTGCCGCTCGGATCCCTGCCCCATGTGCCGCCACAGTCCTACCCCTATCTTCATCCCGCCGATCTGACAGCGATTGAAGGCGATCTGCCCGATTTCGAGGACGTCGCGGCGCAACGCGGCCGCGAGCAGCCCATGCAGCAGGTCGCGGACGAGACCCGGCAGCAGGAACGGGTAGAGCAGGAATTGGGAGACGGCACCACCATCCGCACGGCGCTCTCGATCGAGGCGCGTGACGGGCGGCTCTGCGTCTTCATGCCGCCTGTCGAGAAGGTCGAGGATTATCTCGAACTGATGGCGATCATCGAGGCCGCTGTCGCCGGTACCGGGCTGGCGGTCCATATCGAGGGCTATGCGCCCCCGCACGACCCGCGCCTCAACGTCATCCGAGTCGCCCCCGATCCCGGCGTGATCGAGGTCAACATCCATCCGGCGTCGAGCTGGGGCGAATGCGTTGCGACGACCGAGGCGATCTACGAGGAAGCGCGGCAGGTGCGGCTCGGCGCCGACAAGTTCATGATCGACGGCAAGCATACCGGCACCGGCGGCGGCAACCATGTCGTCGTCGGCGGCGCGGTGCCGCTTGACAGCCCGTTCCTGCGACGGCCGGACCTCGTGAAGAGCCTTATCCTCTACTGGAACCGGCATCCGAGCCTGTCCTACCTGTTCTCGGGGCTTTTCATCGGCCCGACGAGCCAGGCGCCGCGCATCGACGAGGCACGGCACGACAGCCTCTACGAACTGGAAATCGCGCTCGGCCAGATCCCCGCCCCCGGCGAAGGGAACGCGCCGCCGCCCTGGCTGGTCGACCGGCTGCTGCGCAACATGCTGGTGGACGTGACCGGCAACACCCATCGCGCGGAAATCTGCATCGACAAGCTGTTCTCGCCCGACGGGCCGACCGGCCGGCTCGGCCTGATCGAGTTCCGCGGCTTCGAGATGCCGCCGAACGCGCGCATGAGTCTTGCCCAGCAACTGCTGATCCGCGCGCTGATCGCCCGGCTGTGGCAGGCGCCCATCTCGGGCCCGATGACGCGGTGGGGAACGAGCCTGCACGACCGGTTCATGCTGCCGCACTTTGTCTGGACCGATTTTCTCGAAGTGCTCGACGATCTCGCCGCGCATGGCTTCGCCGTCCGCTCGGAGTGGTTCGAGGCGCAGCAGGAGTTTCGCTTCCCCACCTGCGGCACGGCGGAATACGAGGGCGTGAAGTTTGAACTGCGTCAGGCGCTCGAACCCTGGCATGTGCTGGGAGAGACCGGTGCGATTGGTGGCACGGTCCGCTACGCCGATTCCTCGGTCGAACGGCTTCAGGTCAAGCTGATGACCGCCGATCCGTCGCGCTATCGCGTCGCCTGCAACCGCCGTCCGGTGCCGATGACGCCGACTTCCCATGCCGGCGTCGCCGTCGGCGGTGTCCGCTTCAAGGCGTGGCAGCCGCCGCACGGGCTGCACCCGGTGCTGCCGGTCGACGCGCCGCTGACCTTCGACATCTTCGACCAGTGGACCGGGCGCGCGCTCGGCGGCTGCGTCTACCACGTCGCCCACCCCGGCGGGCGCAACTACGAAACCTTTCCTGTTAATTCGAACGAAGCCGAGGCCCGACGCCTTGCCCGGTTCGAGCCGAACGGTCACACTCCGGGCTGCTATGTCCTCTCCCGGACATCCGCGCATCCGGAGTTTCCGATGACCCTCGATCTTCGGGCGCCGCCAGAGGCGCAGGCATGAACGGCCATGACCATGAATGGCCTCGATCATGAACGGCCTTGATGTGGCGGGACACTCCGGGCTCTCCGGCCTCGTGGCCGGCTATGGGGCCGACCCGGCCATTCCCGACGAGATGGTCGACCAAACCGGCGCGATGCGTCCGGTGTGGCGGCAGCTCGTCGCCTATCTGGAATCGCTGACGCCGGAGCAACTGGCGGACCGCTTCGCACGCGGCGACCAATACCTGCGCGATGCCGGCGTGTTCTACCGGCACTATGGCAAGGGCGAAATCGCCTCGCGCGACTGGCCGCTGAGCCATGTCCCGGTGCTGATCGCGGAGAGCGAATGGCGGATGCTGGCCGACGGCCTCATCCAGCGTGCGGAACTGCTCGAAGCCATCGCCGCCGACCTCTACGGTGACAACCGGCTGGTTGCCGAGGGCCATCTCCCGGCCTTCCTCATCGGCGCCAATCCGCATTGGCAGCGACCGGTCGTCGGCATGCGGCCGGCCTCCGGCCATTTCCTGCATTTCATCGCCATGGAACTCGGCCGTGGGCCGGATGGCCGCTGGTGGGTGCTGAGCGACCGGACCGAGGCGCCGTCCGGCGCGGGGTTCGCGCTTGAAAACCGCGTCGCGACGGCGCGCACGTTCGCCGACATCTACCGGCAATCGAATGTGCTTCGCGTCGCCGGTTTCTTCAGCGCCTTCAAGGATGCGATCCAGGAGCACCAGCAGGCGGGCAGCAGCCGCGCCGGCATCCTCTCGCCCGGTTCCTACCACGAAACCTATTACGAGCAGGCCTATATCGCCCGCTACCTCGGCCTGATGCTGGTCGAGGGCGAGGATCTCGTCGTCAAGGACGACCAGTTGATGGTCCGCACCATCGCCGGCGCCCGCCCCGTCAGTGTGATCTGGCGCCGGCTCGAATCCGCGTGGTGCGATCCGCTGGAATTCGACGCGCATTCGCGGATCGGCACGGCCGGCCTCGTCGAAAGCCTGCGCTCCGGCGCCGTCACCATGATCAACGCGCTCGGCAGCGGCGTTCTCGAAACGCAGGCGCTGCACGCCTTCATGCCGAAACTCTGCGAGGCGCTGCGCGGAGAAGCGCTCAAGCTGCCGAACATCGCAACATGGTGGTGCGGGCAGGAAGCCGAACTCGCCCATGTGCGCGACAACGCCGACCGCATGATGATCGGCCCTGCCTTCGCGAACCGCCTGCCCTTCGAGCTCGAGGGCAATTTCGCGATCGGCGGCCGCGCGCGCGGCATCGACGCGCCGGATATCGGAAGCTGGCTCACGCGCGAGCAGCACAACCTCGTCGGACAGGAACTGGTCACGCTCTCGACGAGTCCGGCCTGGGTCGACGGGCGGCTGGCGCCACGCCCGGTCTCGATCCGGTTCTTCCTCGCGCGGACCCGGCAGGGCTGGCAGGTGATGCCCGGCGGCTTCGCGCGGATCGGTTCGAGCCAGGACCCCTCGGCGATCGCCATGCAACAGGGCGCTTCGGTGGCCGATGTCTGGGTAGTTTCGGACGCGCCGGTGCCAGAGATCACGCTGCTCGCCCGCGAGGAAGGACCGTTCCGGCGCGCACCGCTCAGCGTGCTGCCAAGCCGCGCGGCGGATAATCTCTATTGGCTCGGCCGCTACACCGAGCGCGCCGAGGGCCTGTTCCGCCTTCTGAGGGCCTATCACGCACGCCGCGCCGAGACCGGCGATCCCGACGCGCCCCTGCTCGAAACGCTGGCGGAAATTTTCGCCATCTACGGGATCGACCACGAGGAAGCCATCCCGTCGGCGCTGATCGGCATGATCGACGCGGCCGTCAACAGCGCCAGCCATATCCGCGATCGCTTCTCCCTCGACGGCTGGGCGGCGCTGGCCGATCTCTCGTCAACCGCCCGGCAATTTGCCGATTCCGTCCGGCCCGGCGACGATGCCGCACGGGCCTACAGCGTTCTGATAAGGAAGCTCACCGGCTTCTCGGGGCTGGTTCACGAGAACATGTATCGCCTCACCGGCTGGCGGTTCCTCTCCGCCGGCCGGGAGATCGAACGCGCCATCGGCACCGCCGAATTCGTGACGGCGCTGGCAGCCGAACATGCGCCGGATGGCAGCCTCGACCTCGCCATCGAGATCGGCGACAGCGTGATGACGCATCGTCGGCTCTATTCGGTGACGACGCGGCCCGAATCCGTCGTCGACCTGCTGGTTCTGGACCCGCTCAACCCCCGCTCGGTATTTGGCGCTGTCGCACGGCTTCAGGAACACATCCGCTTCCTGCCGAACTACGAGGTGAACGGCCGGCTGTCCGGGCTGGCCCGGCAGGTGCTGGCGCTGCACACCGCGCTGGCCACCGCCAACCCCGAACTCGCCACGCTTTCGTGGATTCTCGAACGGCGCGACGAACTGGCCGAGGTTTCCGACCTCCTGACCGAAGCCTACCTGAAATAGCCCCCGCATGACGCGCTACGACATCACGCTCCGTATTGCCTACGAATACGACCAGCCGGTCGTGAGCGCGCGGCACGCGCTGCGGATGTCGCCACGCCATATTCCGGACCGGCAGCGCGTCATCGCGAGCCACATCGAGCTCGATCCCCGGCCGGACGCGCGCGATACCCGGCTGGATTTCTTCGGGAATTCCGTTCTTTCCGCCGCCTATGCCTCGCCCCACCGGCAACTGGAGGTTTCGCTCCATGCAAGAGTGCAACGGCTCCTGCCGGTGCCGGTGCTGAACATGACGCCGGACCCGGCCGGCCTCGCGCGCGAACTGCGCAACTGTCGCGTCCTCGGGCCGGATTCACCCTTGCATTACCTCTCGGACTCGCCGCGCGTGAAGGCCGACCCCCGGTTCGAGCGCCTCGCGCGGGAGGTAACGGGCCCGGCCATGTCCGTGGTCGATGTCATTGAGGCGATCGGGCTCGCGCTCAAGGCCCGCATGACCTTCGACCCCGAGGCGACCGACGCGGAAACCTCACCGCTCGAAGCACTCGAGAACGGTCGCGGCGTCTGCCAGGATTATTCCCACATCATGATCGCCTGCCTGAGGGCGATTGGCATTCCGGCGGGCTACGTCAGCGGCTTTCTCCGCACCGTGCCGCCGCCGGGCATGCCGCGGCTCGAAGGGTCCGATGCCATGCACGCCTGGGTGCGCGGCTGGGCGGGAGCCGAGACCGGTTGGTACGAATACGACCCGACCAACGGCACCGCGGTCGGGCTCGATCACATCGTCGTCGCCTATGGCCGGGACTATGCGGATGTCGCCCCGGTGAAAGGCGTCTCCCGTCACGCCGGCGAGCAGCAGGGCTCGCATAGCGTCGACGTCGTTCCTGCCGAGTAAGAGCCCGCCGAACAGGACGCCCGTCGCACGAGCGTCCCGGCTACTCACTGCAAGGCAAACCGCCCGTGCGATCAGGTGCCCTTGTTGATGCTCGGCGGCTTGAGCGCGTTGTTCGTCAGACCGTATTTCGCGATCAGCGCATCATAGGTGCCCTTGGCCTGAAGCCGCTCGATCGCGCCCTTGACGGCGTCGCGCAGCTTGGCGCCCTCCTCGGTCTTGGCGACCGGCATGCCGACCAGCGTCTGGGTGAACGGCAGGCCGAGCGGAACGTAGGTGTTCGGTTCGAGCTTCTGGAAATAGGCCATCGTCTCCGACCCCTGCACGCCGCCCTGGATGCGCTGGGTCTTGATCTGGTTGCGGGCATCGACCGAGCCTTCGGTGCCGACGACGTTGATCGCCGGCTTGCCCTTGGCCACGCAGTTCTTGTCGCTCCATTCGCCGATCTGCTTCGGCCAGTTGGTGGAGCGGCTGGCGCCGACGGTCTTGCCGCAGAGGTCTTCCGGCGTCTTGATCCCGCCTTTGAGCGAGTCATGGGTGTAGAACTGGGCGCCGGAGACCATGTAATCGACGAAATCGGCGACTTCCCGGCGCGAGGGGAGATCGCTCATGCCCGCCAGCGCCATGTCGACGCGCCCGGTCTGGAGCGACGGCAGCATCTGGGCGAAGGCGGTCTCCTGCCATTCAACCTTGACGCCGAGTTCGGCGGCGATCGCCTCGCCGAGTTCGATATCGAAGCCGATGAGCTTGTTCGTCGCCGGGTCCTTGTAGGCGATCGGCGCATAGTTCGGCTGCGTGGCGATGACGATCTTGCCGGCGGCCTTGATCCGGTCCGGCAGGGCCTGGCCGAGGGCGGCCGAGGTGGCGGCGGCGACGACCGCCGAGGCGAGAATGAATGTGCGCATGGGGTTTCCTTTCAATCCTTCAGGTGAGAACGGCCGAGATGAAATCGCGGGTGCGGGGTTGTTGCGGGTGAACGAGCAGCGCCTCGGGCGCGCCGCTCTCGACGATCTCGCCGCGGTCCATGAAGACGACATCGCTGGCGACCTCGCGGGCGAAACCAAGTTCATGGGTGACGACGATCATCGTCATGCCGGTCCGCGCGAGATCGCGCATGACGGCGAGCACCTCGCCCACCAACTCGGGATCGAGCGCCGAGGTCGGTTCGTCGAACAGCATGATCTTGGGCCGCATCGCCAGCGCGCGGGCGATCGCCACGCGCTGCTGCTGGCCACCGGACAGTTCGATTGGATAGGCGTCGCGCTTGTCGGCAAGACCGACGCGGGCGAGCAGCGCCTGCGCCTCCTCGACCGCCTCGCGGCGCGGCCGGCGCAGCACCGTGACCGGCCCCTCGATGATGTTCTCCAGCGCGGTCATGTGTCCGAACAGGTTGAAGCGCTGGAAGACCATGCCCGTCGTAAGCCGCTGGCGGGCGATCTCGCTGTCGGAGAGTTCATGCAGTTCGTCGCCGACGCGGCGGTAGCCGATCAGCTCGCCGTCGATCAGGATCGCGCCGCCATCGATCTTCTCGATCTGGTTGAGGCAGCGCAGGAAGGTCGATTTGCCCGAGCCGGACGGGCCGATGATGCACTGGACGGTGCCGGGCGCGATGGCGATGGAGACGCCGTTGAGCGCCTTCAGCGTTCCGAAGCGCTTCACGACCTGTTCCGCGACGATGATCGGTCCGGCGCTGCTCATGCCGCGCCTCCCGCCGGCTTCGGACGCCGCTCGCCGCGGCCCTTCGAAAAATGGCGTTCGAGGAAATACTGGCCGATCTGGAGGATCGTCACCACCATGAGATACCAGACCGCCGCGACGATCAGCAGTTCGATCACCCGCGCATTGGCGTAGTAGATCGTCTGCGCGTTGCGCAGGATTTCCGAATACTGGATCACGCTCGCGATCGAGGTCAGCTTCACCATCGAGATGAATTCGTTGCCGACGGGCGGAATGATCACCCGCATCGCCTGCGGCAGGATAATGCGGCGAAGCGTGGTCAGCCGCGTCATGCCGATCGCCTTGGCGGCCTCGGTCTGCCCGACATCGACCGAGAGGATGCCCGAACGCACGACTTCGGCCGTATAGGCGCCCTGGTTCATCCCGAGGCCGAGCAGGGTTGCGACGAACGGGGTGATGACATCGATGGTCCGCACCTCGAAAAAGCCGGGAATCCCGATCCGCGGGAACACCAGCGCGAGATTGAACCAGATGAGAAGCTGGAGCAGCAGCGGTGTGCCGCGGAAGAACCAGATGTAGAACAGCGCGGAACCGCGCAGCACCGGGTTTGGCGACATGTACATGATCGCGAAGACGACACCGAGCACGATGCCGAGCGCCATGGCGCAGGCGGTCATGATCACGGTGTTGGCAAGACCGTTGAGAATGGCGGGCGCGGTGAGGAACTGCCCGACGACCTGCCAGGCGATCTGCCCCTCGGCGAAGGCCTTTCCGACCCAGACCAACGCCAGAACGATCAGCGCCGCCGCGATCCAGCGCCGGTAATAGCGGCGCGGCACGATCTTCAGCCCGGCGAGGCGCGAGAGATCGGAAACCATCGCTGCGCCCGGCGTTTCGGTCATTGCGAGCACCCCTCCGCCCAGGCGCGCGCTTCCGCGACACGGGCCTCGAACCGCGCGATCTGCTCGCGCACGCGCTCCGGCGCGGTTCCGCCGTGGCCGGATCGCGCGGAAACCGCAGCATCAAGGGTCAGATGCGCCTTCAGGCCGGCATCGAGCCGGGGGTCGACCGCCGCGAGATCGGCGGGCCCGATGGTTTCCAGTGTCAGGCCCATGTCCTCGCAATAGCGCACCAACGCCCCGGTGATTTCGTGCGCCTCGGCGAACGGGATGCCTTTCTTCGCCAGATAGTCGGCGACCTCGGTTGCCAGCGAGAACCCCTCCCCGGCCTGCGCGCGCAGACGCTCGACCCGGACCGTCATGTCGCGGACCAGCCCGGTAAAGGCGGGGAGAACAGCATCGAGCACATCGATTGCATCGAAGCCCGAATGCTTGTCTTCCGCAAGGTCGCGATTGTAGGCGAGCGGCAATCCCTTGAGCGCGCCGAGCATCGTCATCAGATCGCCGGTCACGCGTGCCGCCCGGCCGCGCGAGAGCTCGGCGATATCCGGGTTCTTCTTCTGCGGCATGATCGACGAGCCCGTGGCGAAGGCATCGTCAAGCTCGATCCAGCCGAACTGGCGCGATGCCCAGAGCGTCACCTCCTCCGCCAGCCGCGAAAGATTGGTCAGCGTCATCGCGGCGACGAACAGGAATTCCGCGACGTGATCGCGCGCCGAAACCGCATCCACCGAATTCTCGAACGGCGCTGCATAGCCCAACTGGCGCGCGGAAAACGCCGGGTTCAACGCGATCGCCGATCCCGCGAGCGCGGCGGCGCCGAGCGGGCTTTCGCCGCTCCGGGAAAGGAAGTCGCGGAAACGCGAGACATCGCGCAGGAGCGGCTGGGCATGTGCCATCAGCCAATGGCCGAAGGTCACCGGTTGCGCGCTTTGCAGATGCGTGAACCCCGGCGAGACCGCATCCACGTGACGCGCCGCCTGCCCGGCCAGCGCGTCGAGAAGATCGCAGACGAGCAGCACGAGGCGCGGCGTCTCCTGCCGGAGGTAGAGCTTGAGGTTGTTCGCCGCCTGATCGTTGCGCGAGCGGCCGGCGCGGAGCTTGGCGCCGGTCTCGCCGATGCGCTCGACCAGCACGCGCTCCAGAAAGGTATGGATGTCCTCGTCCGCCGCCGAAGTCGCAATCCGCCCGGCGAGATAATCGTCGCGGATGGCCTCCAGCGTCGCGGCGATCTCCGCGCGCTCGGCGGCGGTAATGAGGCCGGCGCGTTCGAGTTCCGCCGCATGCGCGAGGCTGCCTGCCACATCCTGCGGCACGAGCCGCTGGTGCGCACCGGCCGCGCTCGAAAGCCGCATCAGGCTCGGGTCCGGCGGTTTGCGGAACCGCCCGCCCCAAAGTCGTGCCGGTCGCTCGTTCATGCTGCCCCCAGAAATGACATGCGGCACCCCAAGCCTTGAAAGGTGTCACCCGCGCCGGGACTCGGCAAACGAAACTATTTCCCGTAGGGTAGTCCGGATTGGAATAGCCAGAACGGTCGATGGAGGCCCCTTGCTGCCCTCGGTTCCCGCCGTCCGCGCCTTTCTGGCGGTCGCCCGCCTCGGCTCGACCGCCCGCGCGGCGGAGGCCGTGCATCTCACCCAGAGCGCGGTTTCCAAGCAGGTGCGGACGCTGGAGGCGCAGCTCGGCGTCACGCTTTTGGAGCGCGGCCCGCAAGGCGCGAAGCTGACAGAGGCCGGCGCGATCTACCGGCCTTATGCGGAGGCTGCGCTGGAACAGTTCGAACGCGGCGCGCGCCGGCTTTCCGAGCGCCTCGCCGGGCGACGCCCCCCGGTCCGTCTGCACATGATCGCCATCGTCGGCGAACGCTGGCTGATGCGCCGCTTTCCCGATTTTGCCGCCCAGCACCCTGAAATCGACGTCCAGTTCACCAACTACGTCTCGGAAAACGAGACCGAGGATGCCGATATCGACATCCGCTTCGGCACCGGCCCCTGGGCGGGTTTCGAGCAGCATTACCTGTTCGGGCGGGAGATCGTGCTTGTCGCGTCGCCGGCCTATCTGGAGCGGATCGGCGGCCTCGCGCGGATTGCCGATATCCAGCAATTGACGCTGCTCCAGCATTTTCAGATGCCGGCGCTCTGGGCGGAATTCACCGAGTTGCACGGCATGCGCGGCGCGGTGCCGGCGCATACGATCCGATATGGCTATTTCTCGGTGATCATCGAGGCTGCGGCGGCGGGGCTCGGCGCGGCGCTGCTGCCGCGCTGCTTCGTCCGCGACGAGTTGCGCGGCGGCAAGCTGGTCAATCCGGCCGGCGTCGGCTTCGACAGCGTCTCGGCCTGCTGGCTGCTCCTCCCCTCGGACCGACCGCGCTTTCCCGGCGCGGTGGCGCTGACCGACTGGCTGCTCGACGAGGCCCGCGCATTCCGTGACGGCGATCCATCCGCCAAGGCCTCCCCCGCCCTCTCCTAGGGCGTCGGCCCGCGGGGCATGGCTTCGAGGGTCTCCGTCAGCCACGCGCTGAAGGTCGCAAGCAAGGTGCCCCGGCGCGTCTCTCGCGGATACACCAGATGATGGCCGGCATAGGTGATGTCGATCGATTTCCCCGCCAGCGGCGCGACCAGCCGTCCGGCGGCGATCTCGCGGTTGGCGAGAAGGGTCGGTTCCAGCGCGACGCCAAGCCCGTCCGCCGCCGCGCCAAGCGCCAGAAAACTGCGGTCGAAGCTGAGCGTGTGATGGATCGCGGCGGCAATGCCGTTGGCATGAAACCAATGCGGCCAGCGGACCTGCTTGTTGTCGCTGAGGATCAGGTTGCATTCGAGCAGATCGCGCGGCGCCCTTATCCGCGCGGCCATATCGGGACTGCAGAGCGGCGTCACGGTCTCCGGCCCGAGCGGGATCGCGACGACATTCGCGGCATGGATCGGGCCGTAGACGATGTCGGCGTCGAAATCGCTGGTGGTGAAGCGGGCATAATCCGTGCCGGCGGAAAGCCGCACCTCGATTCCGGGATGCGCGGCGAGGAAACCAGGCAGACGCGGCGCCAGACAGGCATAGGCAAACGACGGGGCGGAATGGATCCGCAGCACGTGCTTCGCCTCGCCCGTCGCCACGATGTCGAGGCCGCGCCGCAACTCATCGAAAGCGGCGGAGACATGCCGCATCAGGATGTCACCGTTGATCGAGAGCCGAAGGTTGCGCCCATGCCGCTCAAACAGGCGGACGCCCAGCCCCTCCTCCAGATGGCGGAGCGCATGTGAAACCGCGCTCGGCGACAGATTGAGTTCGGCAGCGGCGGCCTTATGCGAGCCCCGTCGGGCGACGGTCTCGAAAACGCGGATTCCGGACAGCGAAACCTTGTGCAGCATCCGCGACCGATCCTTTATCAGGTGAATTCTTCTGGCGGAATTCAGAAGAAGGTCCACTTTCAAGAGCGTTATAGCGACAGATAGTTGAATTTCTCTCATTGTATGGTGAAAAACCACCATTTGCAAAATGCGCCGGGCTGCCCTCCTTTCGCGCTCTGCTCCGATTTTTCAGTCGGGCTTGAGATCGGGAATTAGACAATGCTTCTGAAGGGCAAGACAGCAGTGATTTCCGGCGCGGCGAGCCCGCGCGGCATCGGGCGGGCGACGGCGAAGCTGTTCGCGGAACAGGGCGCGCGGGTCGCCATTCTCGATGTCGACGGCGAAGGCGCGCGGAAGGCCGCCGCCGAACTGGGTGAAGGCCATATCGGCCTTGCCTGCGATGTCGCGGACAAAAGCTCCTGCGATAACGCGGCCAGCGAGGTGCTGAAGTCGTTCGGTCATGTCGATATCCTGATCAACAACGCCGGCGTCACCCAGCCGGTGAAGACGCTGGAAATCGACGAAGCAAGCTGGGACCGCATTCTCGATATCAACACCAAGGGCGTGCTTTTCCTCTCCCAAGCCTTCCTGCCGGCGATGCGGGCGCGCAAGACGGGTTCCATCGCCTGCATGTCCTCGGTTTCGGCGCAGCGCGGCGGCGGCATTTTCGGCGGCCCGCATTATTCGGCGGCGAAGGCCGGCGTGCTCGGCCTCGCCAAGGCGATGGCGCGCGAATTCGGCCCGGACGGCATCCGCGTCAACTGCGTGACGCCGGGCCTCATCCAGACAGATATAACCGGCGGCAAGCTGACGGACGCCATGCGCGCGGAGATCACAAAGGGCATTCCGCTTTCGCGCCTCGGCGAGGCGAGCGATGTCGCCGGATGCTTCCTGTTTCTCGCCTCCGATCTTTCCGCCTATGTTACCGGCGCCGTGATCGACGTGAACGGGGGGATGCTCATTCATGGCTGATTTGCCGAACAAGACCCTTGCCAACAAGACCCTTGCCGACCACGCCTACCACATCCGCCGCAACGCGGTGCGGATGGGCGAAGTGCAGGGTCAAGGCTATATCGCCCAGGCACTCGATATCGCCGATGTGCTTGCGGTCGCCTATTTCCACGCGATGCGCTATCGCCCGGAAGACCCGGAATGGGAGGGGCGCGACCGGTTCCTGCTCTCGAACGGCCATTACGCCATCGCGCTCTACGCGGCGATGATCGAGGCCGGCATCCTGCCCGAGGATGAACTCGAAACCTACGGCTGCGACGACAGTCGCCTGCCGATGTCCGGTATGGCGCAATATACGCCCGGCATGGAAATGTCCGGCGGTTCGCTCGGCGTTGGCCTCGCCATCGCGGTCGGCAAGTGCCTGGGGCTCAAGCGCAAGGGTTCGGACAGCTTCGTCTATACGCTGTTCTCGGACGGTGAACTAGACGAAGGCTCGGTCTGGGAAGCGATCATGGCGGCTGCCCACCACAGGCTCGACAACCTCATCGCCATCGTCGACATCAACAACATGCAGGCAGACGGGCCTTCGAAAGAGATCGCGGGGTTCGAGCCGCTGGTCGAAAAACTGGAGGCCTTCGGCTGGTTCGTCCAGCGCGTCGACGGCAACGACCTCGAAGCCGTGCGCGAGGCCTTCGACGCCGCCAAGGTGCACATGGAGCCCGTGCCGCGGATGATTGTCGCCGATACGCTGCTCGGCAAGGGCGTGCCCTTCCTCGAAACACGCGAGAAGAGCCATTTCATCCGCGTCGATGCAAATGAATGGGCGCTGGCGCTCGACGCGCTGGATGCGGGGAGAAAAATATGAAACCCAAAGCCCCCGCCCCCGCAACGCCGGGCAAGCCGCGCCTCACCACCTCGGCTATGATCGCCTCGATTGCCGCCGAGGGTCAGCCGACGAAGCCCGCGCCCTTCGGCCATGCGCTGGTCGAGGCCGCGCGCAAGGACGCGGCCATTGTCGGCATGACGGCGGACCTCTCGAAATATACCGACCTCCATATCTTCGCGAAGGAATTCCCGAACCGTTTCTACCAGATGGGCATGGCGGAGCAGATCCTGTTCGGCGCCGCCTCGGGCCTCGCGAGCGAGGGGTTCACGCCGTTCGCCACCACCTATGCCGTGTTCGCCTCGCGCCGGGCCTACGACTTCATCCATCAGACGATCGCGGAGGAAGACCGCAACGTGAAGATCGTCTGCGCGTTGCCCGGCCTCACCTCCGGTTACGGCCCCAGCCATCAGGCGGCGGAAGACCTCGCGCTGTTCCGCGCGATGCCGAACATGACTGTGATCGATCCCTGCGACGCGCTCGAAATCGAGCAGGCGGTGCCGGCCATCGCCGCGCACAAGGGACCGGTCTACATGCGGCTCCTGCGCGGCAACGTGCCGTTGGTGCTCGATGAATACGGCTACAAATTCACGCTCGGCAAGGCGCAGGTGATCCGCGAGGGCGCAGATGTGCTCGTCATCTCCTCCGGCCTGATGACGATGCGGGCGCTCGAAGCCGCGAAGGAACTCGACAAGGACAAGGTCGGCGTCGCGGTGCTTCACTGCCCGACGATCAAGCCGCTCGATGTCGAGACCATCCGGCGCGAGGCGGCGAAATCCGGGCGACTGGTAGTGGTGGCTGAAAACCACACCGAGATCGGCGGGCTCGGCGAGGCGGTCGCGAGATATTTCCTGCTGAACGGCCTTGCACCGAAATTCCGGCATATCGCCCTGCCCGACCAGTTTCTCGATGCTGGTGCCTTGCCGACCCTGCACGAGCGCTACGGCATCTCGCGCGACGCCATCGTCCGGCGCATCAAGGGCTGGCTGGGCTAGAAATCCGCGGTTATTGCGCCGCAACGACGCTTCTCTTGATCCTCATCAATGATGTTCCCGCCGATCGTCCCAAGCTGTTTTCGTTAGCGGTGGGGAGGATTCTCGTCTTCCGTGCCATTGCCTTGGGGGGGACGGCTCGCGCGTTCTCGCTGCCGGCTGCCGTTCCAAGGGTGGCCGGATGCCGCCCGCCGGGCCCGGAGGAAGCGCCGTGTCTGTCGATGTCACCGGAGCGCGCAATACCGCGAAGATCGCCCGCATACGGGCTTCGCGGCCGATCCTGCTTGTGGAAAGCGATGCCACGGACAATCGCCTGATCGTCGGACAGCTCGAACGGGCCGGGTATCGCGCGCGAGGGGTGCTGCGCGGCGGCGATGCAGCCGGCGTGATCGCGGAGGACGAGCCGGCGTTGATCCTGCTCGACCTGCGCGTTCCCGACCGCAACGGGCTCGATCTGCTCGCGGAATTCGCCCTCTTCGGCCCGGTGATCGCGCTGGTCGCACAGAACGCGGGCGATCAGGCGTTACGGGCGCTCAGGCTCGGCGCCTGCGATTATCTTGTCAAACCGGTGCGGGCCGAGGAACTCGAGATCGCGGTCGAACACGCGCTCGAGCACGCACGGCTAGCGCGGGAAAGCGCCCTTCACAGGGACCAGCTCCGATCCGCCGCTGCGCCGCCGATGGTCGGTTCGAGCGTCGTCTTCAGCGCGATGCGCAACCGGATCGGCGATCTCGCGGCGATGGATGCGACAGTGCTGATCCTCGGCGAAAGCGGTGCCGGCAAGCGGCTCGCCGCGCGGGCGATCCACGACGCCGGCGCGCGGACGTCTTCGAGCTATGCCGTCCTCGACTGCGCGACGTTGCCGGAAAGCAGGCTGGAAGCCGCGCTTTTCGGTGAAGAGCGGGGCGCTTGCGCGGAACGGAAGCCAGGCCTCATCGAACAGGCCGAAGGCGGCACGATCTTTCTCGACGATATCAGCGCCCTGCCGCCGGCCCTCCAGACCCGGCTGCTGCGGGTTCTCGAAACCGGCACCTTCCGCCGCCCCGGCGGTCTGGTCGATCTCCACGCCAACGTGCGGTTCATCGCCGCGACGGATCGCGACCTTCTGGCCATGAGCCGCGTGGGCCGGTTCCGGCTCGACCTTCACTACCACCTCTCGCGGTTCGAGCTTCGCGTGCCGCCGCTGCGGGACCGGGCGGACGACGCGACGGAACTCGCGCAGCATTTCGTGAAAACGCGCGATTTCAACCGGGGCATCGAGAAGAACCTCGACGGCAGCGCGAATTCGGCAATCCGGGCCTATTCCTGGCCGGGGAACGTGCGCGAACTGAAGAACGTCATCGAACGCTCGGTCATTCTCTCCGCCGGCCAAAGGACCATCGACGCAGCCATGCTGGGGCTCGATCCGCGTGCGGCCGCGCCGGGCGGCAAGGCCATCGAATTCAGCTTCGACCACCTGCCTTCGATCGAGGAGTTGCAGGGCTTTTACATCGATACGCTGCTCGACCGGGGCGGATACAGCCGGGCGCGCATCGCCGAGGTGCTGAAGATCAGCGAACGCACCGTCTATCGAATCCTCCAGCAGAAGCGGCGTGATGGCGCGGCGGCCGAGCCCGTGTCCGGCGCGGACGAGTGAAGCACGGCACTGCCCCTCCGCGGGAGTGGACCTTCGCGGCAGTGGACCTTCACGGACATGCCGCTATAAGGCGTGACGACCGAGCCCGGTAATTCCGCCGGCCCCGATTTGCCAGCCTCCCGAGTTCCACGCCCGATGACTTCCGACGCCGCCTCGCCAGCCAGCGCCTTCGAGACCGAAACGCGTCGCCGGCGCACCTTCGCCATCATCTCCCACCCGGACGCCGGCAAGACGACGCTCACCGAGAAGATCCTGCTGTTCGGCGGCGCGATCCAGCTCGCGGGCGAGGTCAAGGCCAAGCGCGGCGGCGCAGCGACGCGCTCGGACTGGATGAAGATCGAGCGCGAGCGCGGTATCTCGGTCGTCACCTCGGTGATGACGTTCGAATATCGCGACCACATCTTCAACCTGCTCGATACGCCGGGCCACGAGGACTTCTCGGAAGATACCTACCGCACGCTCACCGCTGTCGATGCCGCGGTGATGGTGATCGACGCGGCGAAGGGCATCGAGGCGCGCACGCGCAAGCTGTTCGAGGTCTGCCGGCTGCGCGACATTCCCATTGTCACCTTCGTCAACAAGCTCGACCGGGAATCGCGCGACCCGTTCGACCTGCTCGACGAGATCGAGAAGACGCTGGCGCTCGACACCTCGCCTGTAAACTGGCCCATCGGTCAGGGCAAGAGCTTCGCCGGCACCTTCAATTTCACCAACAACACCATCCGGCAGGTCGATGACGACACCGCCGCGAAGCCCGTCTCCGGCGCGGATGACCCTGCCCTGCTGGCGCTCCTACCCGGCTTCGAGCGCGATGCCTTCGCCGAATCCGCCGAACTCGCGCGCGAGGCCTCGAAGCCGTTCGATCTCGCCGCGTTTCTCGAAGGGCACCTGACGCCGGTGTTCTTCGGCTCGGCGCTGCGGTCTTTCGGCATCCGCGAACTGATGGACGCGATGACCGATTTCGCGCCCTCGCCGCGCCCGCAGGCCGCCAACCTGCGCGAGGTGCAGCCGACGGACCCCAAGATGAGCGGCTTCATCTTCAAGATCCAGGCGAACATGGATCCGAACCACCGCGACCGTATCGCCTTCCTGCGCGTGTGCTCGGGCAGGCTCTCGCGCGGCATGAAGGCCAAGCTCGTGCGTACCGGCAAGCCGATCAGCCTCAACGCGCCGCAGTTCTTCTTCGCGCAGGACCGATCGATCGCGGACGAAGCCTATGCCGGCGATGTCGTCGGCATTCCGAACCATGGCACGCTGCGCATTGGCGATACGCTGACCGAGGGCGAGAACCTCGTCTTCCGCGGCATTCCGAGCTTCGCGCCGGAAATCCTGCGTCGCGTTTCGCTCAAGGACGCGATGAAGGCCAAGAAACTGCGCGAGGCGCTCCAGCAGCTTGCCGAGGAAGGCGTGGTGCAGCTTTTCCTGCCGCATGACGGCTCGGGCGCCATCGTCGGCGTCGTCGGCGCGCTCCAGCTCGATGTGCTTCAGGCGCGGCTGGAGGCTGAATACGGCCTGCCCGTTGCGTTCGAGCCGACGCGGTTCTCCCTCTGCCGCTGGATCAGCGCCGAAAATCCGGGCGATCTCGAAACCTTCATGGACCGGCACCGCTCGGCGATTGCCAACGACCTCGACGGCGCGCCGGTGTTCCTCTCGCCGAGCCAGTTCTCGCTGGAATACGACGCCGAGCGCACGCCGGGCCTCATCCTCAAGGACGTCAAGGAATACCAGAAATCGGCGGAAGCCTGATCGCCCCTCCGATCAGCTCTTGCGGCATACCGCATACGCGGCCTAGGCTGGGCACAACCCCATCCTTTCCCGGACCTGCCATGCCTGCATCCGATCTCGTTTCCCGTTCCGCGCTTGCGGTCGTCGACCTCCTCACGCGCGGCGAGGTGACGCCGCTCGATTGCCTAGAAGCGCTCGAAAGCCGCATCGGCCTCGTCGACAAGGACGTGAACGCCTTGCCGACCGTCGATTTCGACCGCGCACGCCGTGCGGCGAAGGCAACGATGGCCCGCCCGCCCGCTGAGCGTGGCGCGCTCAAGGGCCTGCCGGTCGCGATCAAGGACCTGACGGACGTCGCGGGGATGCGGACGACGTATGGCTCGCCGATCTTCGCCGATCACGTGCCCGAGGCCTCGGACCCGCTGGTCGAACGGCTCGAAAGCGAGAGCGGTGTCATTTACGCTAAGACCAACACCCCGGAATTTGGCGCCGGCGCCAATACCTTCAACGAGGTGTTCGGCGCGACGGTCAATCCGTGGAACACGGCGATGTCGGCGGCCGGCTCTTCAGGCGGTTCAGCCGTCGCGCTCGCGACCGGCACGGCCTGGCTCGCACATGGTTCGGACCTCGGCGGTTCGCTCCGAAATCCGGCGAGCTTCTGCGGCATCGTCGGCATGCGCCCCTCGCCGGGCCGGGTTGCGTGCCTGCCAGGCGTGCCGCTCGACCGTCAGCTTTCCGTTCAGGGGCCGATGGCGCGCAACGTCGAGGATTGCGCCTTCTTTCTCGATTGCCTTTCGGGCGAGGATATTCGCGACCCCGTATCGTTGCCGAAGCCGGAAACGTCCTATCTCGGCCTCACCCGCTCCGGCTGGAAGCCGAAGCGCATTGCCTTCTCGGCCGATCTCGGCATCACGCCGGTCGACCCCGAGGTCGCGGAGATCTGCCGCAAGGCCGCGCTGCGCTTTGCCGAGGCGGGAGCGATCGTCGAGGAAGCGCACCCGGATTTCACCGGCGCGCATGACGCCTTCAACGTGCTCAGGGCGAAGAACTTCGCGATTTCCAAGAAGGCGCTGCTCGACGCCAAGCGCGACCTTCTCAAGCCGGAGGTGATCTGGAACATCGAGAAGGGCCTCGCGTTGACGATGGAGGATCACGTCCGCGCCGAGACGCGGCGCGCCGAACTTTACCGCAACACGCTCGATTTCTTCGAGGATCACGACATCCTCTGCACACCGGCGACGATCGTGCCGCCCTTCCCCGTGGGCAATCGCTACGTCGAGAGCTGCAACGGCGTGAAATTCGACAATTACGTCCATTGGCTCGCGATTGCCTACGCCATCACGCTGGTGAGCTGCCCAGCGATCTCGCTCCCCTGCGGTTTCACGAAATCCGGCCTGCCGGTGGGCTTGCAGATCGTCGCCCGGCCGCGGGGTGACGCCCGAGCACTGGCGGCGGCGAAGACCCTCGAAGAGGTTCTCGCGCTCGACACGACAAAGCCGATCCTGCCGCGCAAGGGATGATGCCCGCATCTGGACTGGCGCCCGGTTCCGTGTTCTGTATACGGAAAGGCGGATCAGCAAGATCCTCGCCAGCCCCCGTTGTTCAGCCGCCATGATTCCACCCCATACGCCGCCCGCTGAATCTCGCGGGCTCGGCATTGCCCTTGTCCTCGGCTCGTCCTTCATTTTCGCGCTGGGTGATGCCGCCTCGAAAATGATGGTCGCGACCCTGCCGCCGCTGGAAGTGCAGTGGATCCGCGCCGTCATCGTTGCGCTGATCGCCGTGCCGATTGCCTACTGGCGCAAGGGCAAGGCCGCGTTCGTGACCACCCACCCCGGCACGCAACTGGTGCGGGGCGCAGCGGTGTGGATTTCCTCCCTGCTCTACATCACCGGCCTCAGCTACCTGCCGCTCGCGGATACGACCGCGATCAACTTCATCTGGCCGATCCTCATCACCGTGTTCTCGGTGTTTATGCTGGGCGAGAAGGTCGGCATCCGCCGCGCGATCGCTACGCTGGTCGGCTTCGTCGGCATGCTGATCATCATCCGTCCCGGATCGAGCGCGTTCCAGATCACCGCCCTGCTCCCGATTGGCGCGGCGATCCTGTGGGCATTCGGCAGCGTGATGACGCGCGGCATGATGACGACCGAGCCGCCGGAGACCACCATGGTCTGGTCCTCACTCGTCATGCTGGTGGGAACCACGCTGCTGCTGCCGTTCTATTTCGTGATGCCCGGCTGGCGCGAGATCGGGCTCGGATTGTGGATCGGGCTCAGCGCCGCGGTCGGGCATACGATGGTCATCGTGGCTTTCGGGCGGGCACGCGCTTCGGTTCTGGCGCCCTTCGCCTATGTGCAACTCGTCTGGGCGGCCGCGACCGGCTATCTTCTGTTCGGAACCGTGCCTGACCGGTGGATCGTCGCCGGCGCCGCCATCATCGTTGCAAGCGGTCTCTACACCCTCCACCGTGAAGGGGTGCGCCGCGGGGAGGACTGAATGGAACCGTCACACCGTGTCTGGCTGATCACCGGCGCTTCGTCGGGAATCGGCGCCGCGCTGGTCCGGCGGGTCGCCGGCCCCGAAACCAGCCTCCTGATCCACGCGCGTCATTCCGCCGAACGGCTGGAGGCCGTGGCCGCCGAAGCCCGCGCCGCCGGCGCCGAAGTCCGAACCGCGCTTGGCGATCTCGCGGAACCCGCAACGGCCGCGATGCTCGTCGATGCGACACGCGAAGCCTTCGGCCGCCTCGACGTTCTGGTCGCCAACGCCGGCTTCCCGATCGCCAAGCCGATCGGCGAGGTGACGGCAGGCGATCTCGACTATACGTTCCGGGGCAATGCGATCAGCTTTCTGGCGCTCGCGCAGGCGGCGCAGCCGATGCTGAAGCAGTCCGCGCTGCCCCGCATCATCGCGACCGGAAGCTTCACGGCACATCTGTTCCGCAACGACCTGCCGCAATTCCCCGCCTCCGTCGCCGCCAAGGGGGCGATCGAGGTCGCCGTCCGCAGCCTCGCCCTCGCCTATGCGCCCGACGGCATTGCCGTGAACTGCGTCGTTCCCGGCTACATCGCCAAGGACGCTGGGATCACCGGCAATGTCGACCCCGCCAAGCTCGTCGCCATCGCCGAGAGAATTCCGCTCGGGCGCCTCGGAGCCCCCGCCGAGGTGGCGGCGCTGATCGCCTTTCTGGCCGGCGAAGAGGCCGGCTATATCACCGGACAGTCGCTGCACATCAACGGTGGCCTGGTATAGCGCGCAAGGTATAGAATTTTATTTATACATTATGAATACTATCAACTTAAGGCATGCGCTTAGATCAACGCTGCGTCGCAATATTCAAATATCCTGTTAGACAAATTCGAATCACGTGTTTTCTTTCTCACCGCAATCTATTCATATCGCAGCGCACAATCTGTCAAATAAGATGATTTTATGGCGGAGTCCGACCCGGAGTGGGCGAAATCGCCGACTTTGGCACCAAATTCCTGCCAATTTGGCACAGATAGCCGAAAGTCGTAGAGACGCATCACACCCTTTAACTGAATATATACGTTGGGAGCTGCGGCAGGGGCATCCGGACCGGTTTTTCCGCCCTCACCTGTGATCCCTTTTACTTCACCGCGGACAACGTGGGTAGGGAGGAAATAGGTAATGTCAAAGGATATGAATGAACTGCACTGGAAAAAAACCAGTTCACTTATGATTGTGATGATGGTGCTTTGGGCGATTTTCAGCTTCGGCATCCATCTGTTCGTGAACCAGCTCAACGCGATCAAGATCGCTGGCTTTCCGCTCGGCTTCTACATGGCCGCGCAGGGCTCGCTGATCATTTTCGTGGCTATGCTGTTCTGGTTCGCGAAGGCGCAGGACAAGATCGACCGCGAATGCGGCGTCGCCGAAGACGAATAAGCGGGGGAAATCATGGCAACTCAGGCATCTGGGGGTGATGAATTCACCTCAAACCTCGGGCGGATTTACGGCATTTACACAGGCGGCTTTGTCGCCTTTGTGCTGTTCATCGCGCTTCTCGAAAAGATGGGCGTGCCGAACGTCTATCTCGGCTACCTCTTCGTGTTCTTTACGATCGCGGTCTACGCCTTCATCGGCATTATCTCGCGCACGATGCAGGTGTCGGAATATTACGTCGCGGGCCGGCGGGTCCCGGCGTTCTACAACGGCATGGCGACCGGCGCGGACTGGATGTCCGGTGCTTCGTTCGTCGGCATGGCGGGCTCGCTGTTCCTTCTGGGCTATGACGGCCTCGCCTTCGTGCTCGGCTGGACCGGTGGCTACGTGCTCGTCGCGGTGCTCGTCGCGCCGTTCCTGCGCAAGTTCGGCGCCTATACCGTTCCGGACTTCCTGTCTGCGCGCTACGGCGGCAACTTCCCGCGCTTTCTCGGCGTGATCGTGCTGCTGTGCTGCTCGTTCACCTATGTCGTCGCCCAGATCTACGCGACCGGCATCATCGCCCAGCGCTTTCTGGGCATGGACTTCACGGTGGCGGTTTATGTCGGCCTGATGGGTATTCTCGTCTGCTCTATGCTGGGCGGCATGCGTGCCGTGACCTGGACACAGGTGGCGCAGTATATCGTCCTGATCGTGGCCTACCTCATCCCGGTGGTCATTCTCTCGGCGAAGAAGTACGGCCTGCCGATCCCGCAGCTCACCTACGGTCAGGCGCTGCAGGAAATCACCGCGCTCGAACAGAAGTTCGTCGCAACGGGGGTGGCCTCGGCACAGGTCATGGCGGCGAAAGCCCATGTGACACCGTTCAACAGCTATACGCCCGGCAACTACTTCGCGCTGATCCTCTGCCTGATGATCGGCACGGCGTCGCTGCCGCACGTCCTGATGCGCTATTTCACGACCCCCTCGGTCAAGGAAGCGCGCATCTCGGTGGCGTGGTCGCTGCTGTTCATCTTCCTGCTGTACTTCACGGCTCCGGCCTATGCGGCGTTCTCGAAGCTCGAGGTCTATTCGACCCTGATCGGCAAGAACATCGCGGACCTGCCGGCCTGGGTGTACAGCTGGGGCAAGCTAGGCCTCGTGACGATCTGCGGCAAGGCGGCAGCCTCCGCCGATGCGGTCAAGGCGGCCTGCGGTGCCATCGCCGGGCATGACGGTGTCGTCCACATGGCCAACTTCGGCATCAACCCGGACGTGGTGGTGCTCTCCACGCCGGAAATCGCGGGCCTTCCGTATGTCATCGCCGGCCTCGTCGCCGCCGGTGGCCTCGCGGCCGCGCTCTCGACCGCCGACGGCCTGCTGCTGGCGATCGCCAACGCGCTCAGCCACGACATCTATTACAAGATGATCGACAAAAACGCGCCGACCTCGCGTCGTCTCGTCGTGTCGCGCGTCCTGCTGGTGCTCGTGGCCTTGTTCGCAGCCTATGTGGCCTCGACGAAACCGGCCGACATCCTCTCGATGGTGGCCTGGGCGTTCAGTCTCGCCGCGGCAGGGCTGTTCCCGGCGCTCGTGTTCGGCGTGTGGTCCAAGCGCGTCAACGGCACCGGCGCTGTCGTCGGTATGATCGTCGGCTTCGGCGTGACCGCGACCTATCTCTGGTGCTCGCGTTACGCGCCGGAGTTTGGCGTGAAGGTGCTCGGCATGTCCTCTCTGGTCTCGCCGAGCGGCACGCCGCTCATCCCCGATATGGCGAAGGCGCTGGCGGACCCGAACGCCGCCAAGATCCTCGCCAACAAGGTGGGCTGGATGAACATCTCGAACATCTCGGCGGCGATCTTCGGTCTGCCGGCGGGAGCGATCGCGATGTATGTGGTCTCGATGCTGACCCCGGCGCCGTCGCGGGAGATGCAGGACTTCATCGACGCCTGCCGCCGTCCGCGTGGCAACACGCTGATGGAAGAAAAGACCGCTTGACCGGTCTTGACCCGATCATGCAAGGCGGGGGAGAAATCCCCCGCCTTGTTTTTTCTTCACAGGCTTCGGGAGGCCAACGAGATGTCCGGCTCGGCCAGCTTCTGGCTTTTTCACGTTCCGAATATCGTCCTGGCGGCGGCGCTCTACACCTTGATCGGCCGTTTCCTGCTCTCGCTGTTTTTCCGGCCGCAGAGCGAACTCGTCATCTGGCGTGTGTTCTGCCAGATCACGAATCCGCTGCTGCACACGATCCGGGCCGTGACGCCGGCGCTGGTGCCGAGCGGCATGCTCTATCTTTTCGGGGTCGTCTGGATCCTTATCCTGCGCATCGCGCTGCTCCTGATCGCGACGATGTATGGCTTCCTTCCAACGGCGGGAGCATGACATGACGGATCACGATCAACGCGAGGCCCTTCTGCGCCGCGACGGCTTTCTCATCGCTATCGCCGGCCTGTCGCTGATGTGCGGCATGAATTTCTCGCCGTATTTCGAGCCCGGTTTCATCCTGCTGCGGCCGGTGCTCGTCAATCTGTTCATCACCTCACCGCTGCTGGTGTTTTATTTCACCTCGCTGTTTCTCGGCCTCGCCGCCGTCGTCATCGCTGGCGTTCCCGCCGCGATCTACGAGCGGATGACCGGGCAATCGCAATCCGGTTCCACCTCGCTGATGATCTGGGTCGCGGGTTGCGCGCTGCTGGCGCTTCCGCCGATCCTGCGGCTGGCGGGAGTCCTTTAGGCTCCTTTTGAGGCAGCGCATGGCGGGAGAACCGGCGGGAGCCTAGCGTCGGATCGGGAGGATTGTCATGGCTGTCGAACATCACCCGCTTTCCGTTCTCGAAGCCGTCGTCATCGATACCGAGACGACGGGGCTCGATCCCGCCAAGGTCCGCATCCTCCAAATCGGCGCCGTGATTCTCCGGCACGGTATGTTGCTCGACCGCCCGGTCTTCGACCGCAAGCTCAACCCCGGCGTTCCAATCCCGCCCGAGACCTCGAAGATCCACGGGCTCTATGCCGCCGATGTTGCCGAAGCGCCGAAATTCGGGGCCGTCCATCGCGATCTCGCCGAATTCGTCGGCGACAAGGTGCTGCTCGGACACAACATCGGCTTCGACCTCGCGGTGCTCGAACGCGAGTGCGCCCTTGCCGGGGTCAAGCCCTTCTGGAACCACGTCCTCGATACGCGCCTTCTCGGCGAGATCTGCTTCCACCATCTCGGGGGCTTCACGCTCGACAAGCTCGCGGCCCACCTCAATATCGCCGTCGACAACCGCCACGACGCACTGGCGGACGCGACCCTGACGGCGCGCGTGTTCGTCGCCATGATCCCGGCGCTGAAGGAACACGGCATCCGCACGCTGATCGAGGCGGAAACGGCCTGCCGCCGACTGACCGCCGTGCTCGACGACTACAACCGCGCCGGCTGGACCGAGCCAGTCCGCCCCAAGGCCGGCCCCGAAAGCATTCTCGGCCGCATCGACGCTTATCCGTTCCGCCATCGCGTCAGCGATGTGGCCGCGATGCCGCCGATCTATGTGGCGCCTGACACGCGGTTCGGCGCCGCGGTGGCCTTGATGGCTGAAAAGGGCATTTCCTCGGTGTTCGTCTCCGCCACCACCGAGGGGCTGACCCCGCCGGTCGGCATCGTCACGGAGCGCGACGTGATCCGCCATATCGGTCGCCGGGGATCGGCCGGCCTCGATGACCGCGTCGGCGAGATGGCGAGCCGCCCGCTGTTGACCGTGCCGAAGGACGCCTTCGTCTATCGCGCCATCGGGCGCATGGAGCAGCACCACATCCGCCATCTCGGTGTCGTGGATGAGGATGGAGCGATGGTCGGGGCGCTTTCCGCCCGCGATCTTCTCCGCCTGCGCTCCTCGGACGCGCTCGCGCTCGGCGACGCGGTGGACGGCGCCGCCTCCGTTCCCGAACTCGCGACCGCCTGGGCGCGGATGCCGAAGGTCGCCCGCCGCCTCGTCGAGGAAGGGATCACGGCGCGCGAGGTCGCCGCGGTGATCAGCCGCGAGATCGGCGCCCTCACCCGCCGCGCCGCGATGGATGCCGAAAAGCTGATGCTCGACGAGGGGCGCGGCCCGCCGCCCGCCGTCTATGCCACGCTGATCCTCGGCTCCGGCGGACGGGGCGAATCCCTGCTGGTGCCGGATCAGGACAACGCAACCGTCTTCGCCGAGAGCGCGGACGACGATGGAGCGCTCGACTGGTTCATCGCACATGGCCAGCGCATGAACCGTATTCTCGACGACATCGGCATTCCGCTCTGCAAGGGCAAAGTGATGGCCGGCAACCTGAGCTGGAACGGCTCGCTCGGGTTGTGGCGCGAACGCGTCCGGAGTTGGACGGAGACGACCTCGCCGGAAGACCTGCTTTCCGTCGACATCTTCTTCGATTGCCGCCTCGTGCATGGCGATGCGCCGCTCGCGCAGCAACTCAGGCAGGACTCCTTGCAGATGGCCGGGGATGCCCGGCCGATGGTGAAACTGCTCGCCGACCAGATGGCGAACTGGTCGCCCCCGATCGGGATGTTCGGCCGCCTTCAGACCGAGAACAACCGTCTCGATCTCAAGAAGGGCGGGCTGTTCCCGATCGTCTCCGCCGCGCGCTGCCTCGCACTCAGCCATGGCATCGCCCATCGCTCGACTGCGGACCGGATCGCCGCCCTGCGCGAGCAGAAGATCGGCGCCGATCAGGACCTCGAAGCGATGGAAAAGGGTCTCGGCTTCCTGATGGATCTCATTCTCGACCAGCAAATCCACGATATTTCCAGTGGCCAGAAGCGGGGAACCTACGTCGATACCGCCCGGTTGAGCCGACACCAGATCGCGGAACTCAAGGAGGTGCTGGCGAGCCTCAAGAGCGTCTCGGCCATGGTGCACGACCTCTTGTTCTCGCGCGGACATTGAGGTGATGCACTGGCCAAGGCGCCTGCCCGCCTCTACGCTTGCCGAAAAGCAGGGAGGTCGGCCTTGTCGGCAGGCTTGAAAGGCAAACGCGCGCTCGTGACGGGCGCATCCGGCGGTCTCGGCGAACATTTCGCGCGGTTGCTGGCGCGGGAAGGCGCACAGGTCGCCATCGCCGCGCGGCGGCTCGCCGATTGCCAGCGCGTCGCGGCGGATCTGATGGCGGCCGGGCACGAGGCAGTCGCGGTCCGGCTCGATGTGTCGGACGGCGCGAGTGTTGCCGTCGGCATTGACGATGTGATCGCCGGGCTTGGCGGCATCGACATCCTCGTCAACAACGCCGGCATCGCCGATACCCGCGCTTGGCTCGACACCGACGAGGCGCGGTTCGACGCCGTGCTCGACACCAATCTCAAGGGCGCCTTCCTCGTCGCGAAGGCCTGCGCCGGATGGATGCGCAATTCCGGGTCCGGCGGCGCCATCGTCAACATCGCCTCGATCCTCGGGATCGGCGTTTCCGGCCATGTCGGCCCTTACGCGACCTCGAAGGCCGCGCTGATCCAGATGACGAAATCCATGGCGCTCGAATGGGCTCGGCACGGCATCCGCGTCAACGCGCTCTGCCCCGGCTATATCGAGACCGACATCAACCGCGAGTTCTTCGCGACCGAACCTGGCAAGGCCATGATCAAGCGTATTCCGCAGCGTCGCCTCGGCCAGCCCTCGGACCTCGACGGCGCGCTGCTGCTGCTCGCAGGCGTTGCAGGAGCCTACATGACCGGCACGACGATCGCTGTCGATGGCGGCCACCTCCTCGCGCCGCTTTGAAGGACAGGACCATGGATTTTTCGATTTCTCCCGAACTGGAATCCCTCCGCCAGCGCATCGCCGATTTCGTCGCGCGCGAGATCGTGCCGCTGGAAGCCCGCGCCGACAGCTACGACGCGCACGAGAACATCGCCCTGCCCGTCCTGGCCGAGCTGCGGGCCAAGGCGCGCGCCGAAGGACTCTGGTGCCTCCAGCTCAAGCCGGAGACCGGTGGGCTCGGCGTCGGCCGCATGGGCATGGCGGTGTGCTACGAAGCGATGAACCGCTCCATCTTCGGCCCGGTCGTCTTCAATTCCGCCGCGCCGGACGACGGCAACATGATGGTGCTCGAAAATATCGGCACGCCGGAGCAGAAGGCGCTCTGGCTCGCGCCGATCGTCGAGGGCAAGGTCCGCTCGGCCTTTGTGATGACCGAACCGCATCCCGGCGGCGGCTCCGACCCTTCGATGATCCAGACGCGCGGCGAAAAGCAGCCGGACGGAAGCTGGAAAATCTACGGCCGCAAGTGGTTTATCACCGGCGCGGAGGATGCCACGCATTTCATCCTGATCGCCCGAACCTCCGAGGACCCGAAGCAACGCCTCACCGCCTTCCTGTTCCATCGCGACCAGCCGGGCTGGACCATCGAACGCCGCATCCCGATCATGGGGCCGGAGGAGCATGGCGGGCATTGCGAACTCACGTTCGACGGCCTCACCATCGCGCCGGAAAACGTGCTGCTCGGCGAAGGCGCGGGGATGAAGGTGACGCAGATCCGCCTCGGCCCGGCCCGCCTCACCCACTGCATGCGCTGGCTCGGCCTCGCCAAGCGCTGCGTCGAGATCGCGACCGACTACGCCGCGCGGCGCGAGGGCTTTGGCGTGCGCCTCGCGGACCGCGAGAGCGTGCAACTGATGCTCGGCGGCCTCGCGATGGAGATCGAGATCGGCCGCCTCCTCGTGATGAAGGCCGCCTGGGCGCTCGACCACGGCTCCTTCGCGCGAAAGGAAGTCTCGATGGCGAAAATCCAGGCCGCGAACACGCTGCACAAGGCGGCAGACATCGCCATCCAGATCAACGGCGCGCGCGGTTATTCCAAGGATACCGTGCTCGAATGGATCTACCGCTATGCGCGGCAGGCCAGGCTGGTCGACGGCGCGGATGAGGTGCACCGCATGGTGCTCAACCGCTTCCTCGACAAGGAGGGCCCGGACTTCTGGCGCTGGACCGTCGCCGGAGAACAGCCGCGATGAGCGGTGCTCCACCGGAATTCGACGTCGCGCGGATTGATGCCTACCTGAAATCCGCGCTGCCGGGCCTCTCAGGGACACCGGCGCTGGAGCGGATTTCGGGCGGGCAATCGAACCCGACCTTTTTCGTCACGTATCCGAACCGCGCGCTCGTTCTGCGCAAGAAGCCGCCCGGCCCGCTGCTGCCTTCCGCCCATGCGATCGACCGGGAGTTCCGCGTCATCGCCGCCTTGAGGGATACCGGCGTCGCGGTGCCGGAGGCGCTGCATTATTGCGCGGACGAGAGCATCATCGGCACGCCGTTCTACCTGATGGCGCGGCTCGACGGCCGCGTGTTCCACGATTGCACCCTCCCCGGCGTGCCCCCCGCCGAGCGCGCGGCGATGTATCGCTCGATCGCCGGAACGCTGGCGCGGTTTCACAATGTCGAGCCCGGCGCTGTCGGCCTGTCGGATTTCGGCAGGCCCGGCGACTATTTCGCCCGGCAGATCGGCCGCTGGGCGCGCCAGTGGCAGGAAAACCGCACCCGCGAAGATGCCAACATGGAGCGGCTGATCGGCTGGCTGCCCACGCACATTCCGCCGAGCGAGATCACCACGCTCGTCCACGGCGATTATCGCGTCGGCAACCTGATGTTTCACCCGAGCGAGCCGCGCGTCATCGCTATTCTCGATTGGGAGCTGGCGACGCTCGGCCATCCACTGGCCGATCTCGCACATATCGGCATGGCCTGGCACACCGCGCCGGACGAATACGGCGGCCTCGCCGGGCTCGACCTTGCGGCGCTCGGCATTCCAGCCCATGCCGATTTCATCGCCGCCTACGCCGCCGAGAGCCGCCATCCGGTGCGGCTCGAGCCGTTCCACATGGCCTTCGCGCTGTTCCGTTGGGCGGCGATCTTCGAAGGCATCGCTTTCCGCGCTGCCAAGGGAACGGCGGCTGCAGAAAACGCCGCCGACGTCGGCCGCCTATCGGCGGTGTTCGCGCGGCAGGCGGCGGCGCTGATCTGAAATCGGGTGGCGCGCGGCCGGTCCTGCCGCCAATATCCCCTGATGATGACACCCTCTCCCCGCTTTACCGATGACGAGGCCCGCTGGGCTGCCTTCCAGAACCGAGACAGAGGCGCCGACGGGCTGTTCCTCGTCGGCGTGATGACCACCGGTGTCTATTGCCGGCCGAGCTGTTCCGGCCGGCCCAAGCGCGAGAATACCCGCTTCTTTGCCGATGCCGGCGAGGCCCGCGCCGCCGGCCTCCGGCCCTGCAAGCGCTGCCGGCCGGATGATCTTTAGTCGCCAGCCGCCTCGTCGCGGCGGATGCCGTGGCGCTGCATCTTCTCGTTGAGGGTGCGGCGGGGAATGCCGAGTTCCTCGACGACGGCGGCGATCGACCCACCCGTCCGGCGGAGCGCATCGCGGATCGCATCCGCCTCGAATTTCGCGACCCGCTCGGCGAGCGCGCCCTCCTGCGACGGCATGGCGGCTGCCGGGCCCGGCGAGGCAATTCCCGGATCGAGCCCGAGCGCGAAACGCTCCGCCGCGCGTCGTAGTTCGCGGACATTGCCGGGCCAGTCGTGGCGGCGCAGCGCGGACAGCATGTCGTCGCCGGCGGGAGGCGCCTTTCGGCCCGCGCGATCGGCCATGCGCGAGGCAAACACCGAAAACAGGACCGGGATATCCTCGGCCCGCTCGCGCAGGGGCGGCAGGTGCAGTTCGACACCGGCGAGGCGATAGTAGAGATCGAGCCGGAACAGGTTCGCGGCCGAAGCGGTGCGCAGATCGGTCTTGGTGGCGGCGATGACACGCAGATCGACCGGAGTCGCCCGATTGGAGCCGAGCCGTTCGATGGTCCGTTCCTGCAACACCCGCAGCAGCTTGCCCTGCGCGGCAAGCGGCATGCTCTCGATCTCGTCGAGCAGCAAGGTGCCGCCGGAGGCATATTCGAGCTTGCCGATGCGCTTTTCACGCGCGCCGGTGAAAGCGCCGCTCTCGTGGCCGAACAGCTCGCTCTCGAAGATATCCGCCGGGATCGCGGCGCAGTTGACGGCAACAAACCGCCCTGCCCGCCCGCTCGCGGCATGGAGCGCCTCGGCAACGACTTCCTTGCCGGTGCCCGTCTCGCCGACGACGATGACATCGATCGGCAGACCGGCAAGCGCGGCCACCTCGCTGCGCAACGCCGCCATCGCCGGAGAATGGCCGATCAGCCGGTTCTCGAGCGCATCGGCCTCGGAGAGCCGCGCCTCGAGCGCCGCGACCTTGCGACGCAGCCGGCTCTGCGCGGTGGCGTTGCGCAGAACGGTAATCACGCGCTCCGGGTCGGCGGGCTTGGTGAGAAAATCGAAGGCGCCGGCCTTCAGCGCCTCGACCGCCATCGGCACGTCGGCATGGCCGGAGAGCATCACCACCGGCAATTCGGGATCGCGCCGTTGGAGCGCGCGCAGGAGATCGAGCCCGTCCCGCCCCGGCATGCGGACATCGGAGAGCACGGCGTCAATCGCCGTTCCCGCTTCGATCACCGCCTCCGCCTCATCGGCCGATGCCGCGAGCGCGACCGCGAAATCCGAGAGTTGCAGCCATTGCCCCAGCGCGCCGGTGATCTGCAGATCGTCATCGACGAGCAGGACGGAAGGGGGCGGCTCATTCTGCGGCATGGGAACGCTCCCCGACCCCGGCCGGAAGGGTGATTGTGAAGACCGCGCCGCCCGCCGGATCGGACTCATGGACAAGGCGCCCGGCATGTTCGCTGACGATGGCGTGGCTGATCGCCAGACCGAGACCAAGCCCCTTGCCGACATCCTTGGTGGTGAAGAACGGCTCGCCGAGCCGGTTCGAGACCTCCGGTGCAATGCCTTCGCCGGTATCGTGCACCGAAAGGCGCGCGATGCCCCCCTCCTCGGCGATGGCGATGCGGATTTCCTTCCGCCCGGCGCCGGCGACCGCGTCCATCGCATTCATGACGAGGTTGAGGATCACCTGCTGGAGACGGTTCGGATCGCCCGCGACAATCACCGGGGCCTCGCCCTCGAAGCGCAGGGTGGCGCCAATATCCGCGAGGCGGAACTTCAACAGGTCCGCGACCTGCCGCGCGAGCGCCGCGAGATCGACCGGCTCGATCTGGCGGTCAGCCTTGCGCGCCAGCCGGCGCAGCGAATTTGTCAACTCGCTCATCCGGTCCACGGTCTCGCTCATCACGGCGAGGTTCGCGGCTATGCCCTTCGCATCCTTGCGCTCGACCAGCTTGCCGAGGCTGGCGAGATAGGTCTTGAGCGCCATCAGCGGCTGGTTGATCTCATGCGCGAGGCCGGAAAAGGCCTGCCCCATCGCCGCCAGCTTGGCCGCCTGGACGAGATCGTCGCGGGTCTGGTGCAACTGCCGGTCGATGCGCTTGCGCTCGGCTATCTCGCCGGCCAGTTCCTGATAGGCGCGCCGCAGTTCGAGCGTGCGCATCTCGACCCGCGCCTCGAGGTTGCGCTTGGCAATGCGTTCCTCGGCGAGATGGCGCCGGCGCATCGTGAAGATGGTCGCGCCGAGAATGCCGGCCAGCGCCGCAAGGGCGGCGAGCAGCGCCGTGACGCGCGCGCTGTCGGCGATATCCTCGCCGGGCAAATAGGTGACGATCGACCAGTTGGTCCCGCCCTCGGCGATTGGCAGGGTACGGGCGACGGTTTCTGCCGACCCTTCCAGCTTGAGATCGCGCGGGGAAAGCGGCGGGCCCAGTTCGTGCTGGGCGAAGCGCCGCTCCGCGGCGATGTGGATCTTCTGCTGCTCGGTGAGCGCGCGCAGCGGCCGATATTTCAGCGCGGGGTCGGACGCGAGGATCACCACCCCATCGCCATCCGCGATCAGCACAGGAACCGAGCGCCGCGCGAGCAGGTCCTCCAGCGGCACCAGGTCGATCTTGGCGACGGCGACACCAATAAGGCGGCCGTTCTCGCGGATATCGGAAGACAGGAAATAGCCGGGCTGCCCCGTGGTGACGCCGACGCCGTAGAACGTGCCGCTTCCGGTCGCCAGCGCCTCGCGGAAATAGGGCCGGAAGGAGTAATTCTGCCCGACGAGGCTGTCGGCTCCCCGCCAGTGCGAGGCCGCGATCGTCAGCCCGTCCGGCCGCATCACGAACAGCTGGGCGGCGCCGAGACGCTCCGCCGTCAGTTCAAGGTAGCGGTTGGTGGCATCGACAGCGGCGGCATCGGGCTCGCCACCAAGCAGGGAGAGAACCTTCGCGTTGCCAGCCAGCAGCGTCGGCGTCTCAAGATATTTGCCGACGGTGGCGCGGAAATTGTCGGCGAGCAGCGCGAGGTCGCTCTCCGCCTTGGCGCGCGCGGCCTCGGTCGCGCGGCGCGTGCCGAATCCGTGCGCCGCGATCGCCACCAGCGCGATGACGATCAGGGCGGCTGCCCAGCGCAAGGCTGTCAGGCGCGACGGCGACATTCCCAGTCCTTGCCCCCTCTCCTTGCCTTCCGGTGCGGATCAGGCCGTCGGCGACAACCCGGCTGCCTTCCGCGTCCGCCACACATGATAACCCAGAACCACCGCCGCGAGCGCAAAACCGATCTCGTCCGTTGCCGGCAGGGCGACGACGAGGAAGGCGGCTGCGATAAAGGCACCCATCCGCTCGACCGCCGTCATGTGCCCGGAGAGGAAGCCGATGAACGCGCCCCCCCACAACACGATCGCCAGCACCACCTTCGCGATGATGTAGACGACGGCAGCGATGTAGGCGAAACCCTCCGTCCCCGCCACGGGCTGAAGCATCAGCGCCGGATCGTAGACCGCCATGAACGGCACGACGAAGCCGGCGATAGCAACCTTGATGGCCTCGAAGCCGATTTTCATGCCGCTCTCGCGCGCGATCGGCGCCGCCGCGAAGGCCGCCAGCGCGACCGGCGGCGTCAGGTCGGCCATGATGCCGAAATAGAACACGAACATGTGGCTGACGATCAGCGGCACGCCGAGCTTGAGCAGGATCGGCGCCGAGATCGACGAGGTGATGATGTAGTTGGGGATCGTCGGAATGCCCATGCCGAGCACGAGGCTAACGAACATCGTCAGGATCAGTGCGAGGAACAGGCTCTTCTCGCCGACGCTAATGACGGCCGTGCCGAGAATGGTGCCGACGCCGGTGAGCGTCATCGTGCCGATGACCATGCCGACGACCGCACAGGCGATACCCACCGGCACCGCCTGGCGCGCGCCGTCCGCCAACGCGTCGCGGCAGATGGCGAGCGCCTCGCGCCCACCCTTGGTGCGAAGGTTCCACAGGATCAGCAGCGCGATCAGGCCGACGATGACCAGCACGCCGTACCAGAAGAAGGCCGAGCACAGGAGCCCGAGCCCGACCCAGAACAGCACGCGCATCGCCAGCGACCCCATGCCGAGCGCGATCGAGGCGCCGAGGATCAGGAGGACGGTCAGCGCGAGGCCGATCGAGCCGGCGAACAGCGGCGTGAACCCGGCGAACAGCAGGTAGACCAGCACGCCGAGCGGCAGCACGAGGTGCCAGTTCTGCCGGAGCGCGCCGGCGGCGCTGGGGAGATCCTTCTTCGGGATGCCGACCAGCCCGCGCTTGCCCGCTTCCAGATGCACCGCGAGGAAGGCCGCGAAGTAGTAGAGCAGCGCCGGCACGATCGCGGCCTTGACGATCTCGACGTAAGGCACGTCGATGGTCTCGGCCATGATGAAGGCGACAGCGCCCATCACCGGCGGCATGATCTGCCCGCCCATCGATGCAGTCGCCTCGACGCCGCCGGCAAAGGCCGGGCGATAACCGAAGCGCTTCATCAGCGGGATCGTGAACTGGCCGGTCGAGACGACGTTGGCGACGCCGGAGCCGGAAATGGTGCCCATCAGGCCGGAGGAGAACACCGCGACCTTCGCCGGGCCGCCGCGTGCGGCGCCGAACAGGCCCATCGCCACATCGGTGAAAAGCTGGATCATGCCCGCGCGCTCAAGAAACGCGCCGAACAGCACGAACAGGAAGATGAAGGTCGAGGAGACGCCCGTCGGGGTCGCGTAAATGCCCTCCTCGCCGAACGACATCTGGTCGATGACCTGTTCGAGCGAATAGCCGCGATGATCGAGCGGCGCCGGCAGATACTGCCCGAACAGGGCGTAGGCGAGGAACAGCCCGGACACGATCGGCAGCGCCGGGCCCATGAAGCGCCAGGCCAGTGCGAACAGCGCAACCAGCACGATGACGCCCAGCGTCAGATCCACATGATTGATATTGCCCGAGCGCGTCAGGATATCGGCGTAGAAATACCACTGGTAGAGCGCCACGACCGCCCCGACGAGCGCGATGGCGAGCGCCACAAAACGGGTAAAAAGCGTCGTCGACCGGTGGACATAGAGAAGGCCGGCGGCCAGCACCATCAGGAAGCCGACATGGAGCGAGCGCAGCACGATCGCCGGGATCGACCCGCCGTAAAACGCGAGAAGTTCGATCACCAGCATCAACGGCAGCCAGGCGAGGAGGAAGGAAACCCAATCCCTCCCCTTCGCGGCGCTGAGGCCGATCCAGACAAGCCAGCCGAGCATGACGAGCCGCAAGCCGTCCATGATCCGGAAGGAGCCGACGATCTTGAGATCGATCGGAACGTTGAAGGCAGTCGCGACCTGAAACACCGAGAAGGCCAGCGCGAACCAGAACAGGAAGGTGCCGAGCCGGCCGCCGCCGAAACCGGGCGGAAGGCCGTGCTCCGGATCGACGAGTTCCTCAGGCCGCGGCGCGGCCTGAACTTCGGCACCGATGCTCATTTCCGGATCGAACCCAGCATCATTCGGCTTGGTCATGGAACTACCTTTTTGGCTGCGAAGGACATTGCGGGCAGCTCGCCGGGACCGGGGGCCGAATGGCCCTCAAGCGGGTCGCGCAACGGTTGGATGGAAGAAGGCCGGCCCCGTCGCGGGGCCGGCCGGGTCAGGGTCAGGGAAGCTTGATGCCCTTTTCCTTGAAGTATTTCGCCGCGCCGGGGTGCAGCGGAATCGCCATGCCGCCCATCGCGCCCTGAAGCGTGATCGACTTGCCGGCGGAATGGGCCGCCGCGAGGTCCGGGAGGTTGTCGAACACCGCCTTCGTCATGTCGTAGACGAGCTTCTCGGAAACGCCGCTATGCGTAACGAGGTAGTTCATCACCGCCGCGGTGTTCACCGCCGCATCCTGGCCGGTATAGGTCTTGGCCGGAATGACGCCGGAAACGAACGGCGGTCCGGCCTTGGCGATGACGCTTTCCGGGATTTCGACCATCACGATCTCCACCGAAGTCGAGAGATCCCGGATCGAGGCGACGCCGAGGCCGGCGGACTGGAGCGTCGCGTCGAGCTGGCGGTTCTTCATCAGCTCGACGGAGGCGGCGAAGGAGAGATACTCGACCTTGCCGAGATCCTTGTAGCCGAGGCCGGCTGCGGCGAGGATCGCGCGGGCGGAAAGCTCCGTGCCGGACTTCGGCGCGCCGACCGAGAGGCGCTTGCCCTTGAGGTCCGCCAACGTCTTGATGCCGGATTCCTTCGAGGCGACGATCTGGACGTAGTTCGGATAGATGGCGGCGATGCCGCGCAGCTTGTCGAGCTTGCGGGTGAAGCCGGCTTCCTCGTCGCCCTTCCAGGCGGCGATCAGCGAGTCGCCGAGCGTGAAGGCGATCTCGCCCTTCGACGCCTGCAGCAGGTTCAGGTTCTCGACCGATGCCTTGGTCGACTGCACCGAGGGGCGCGATCCGGCGATCTTCTCGCCGAACAGTTTCGACATCGCAACGCCCATCGGGTAATAGACGCCCGAGGTGCCGCCGGTGAGGACATTGATGAAATCAGCCGCGCGGACGGCCGTGGTGCCGGCAAAAACCGAACCGACGAGAACCGAAAGGCCAACCGCCTTCGCGATCCGGGATTTTGCAAGTTTCATCGAGAAAATGGACATGATCACTCCCTATTGAATGCGCGACGCGATTTCTGGTCTCCGCGTCGTCGGCCTTACAATAGCAGCGCACGTGCCAAAGTCATTCCCGTGATTTCTCCGGGAAAACGCCACGTTTTCGCCCTGTTCGGCGCCGGAGCGGGCGGCCATCCGGCAAGAAACCGCAAACGATCGGCGGAAATCCGCCGATCGCCCGTCATTCCTTCGAGAGCACGTAATCGATGCCGTCCGGCCCCGGGCCGATGTAATCGCCGTCATCGAGGGGGCTGAGGAAAATCAGCGTCTTCCGGGTCGCGTCCGCGAACACGACACCCTTGCCCCGGTCCGGGCGCCAGGCGGCGATATCGGCGGTCCACTTGGCAAGCTTGCCGCAGTTGCCGGCGAGCTTCACCTGACTGCCGCCGATGCCGGGCTCCTTCGTCAGCCTGATCTTGCAGACGTCCGGCCATTCGCTCGATCGGGCGAGAACCCACTTCCCTGCCGTCGGCGTCTGCGCGACGGCCGGGACCACCGCGATACAGGCGAAGCCGGCAAGGAGGACGGCGTGCCCCCTCATGCTCCCCCCTGCTCCGCCGTTTCGCGCATCGCGCGGTCGAGATCGGCATAGAGGTCCTCGACATTCTCAATGCCGGTCGAAAGCCGCAAGAGATCGGCCGGACATGGCGTTCCCGGCCCTTCGATCGAGGCGCGATGCTCGATCAGGCTCTCGACACCGCCGAGCGAGGTCGCACGCTTCCAGAGCGAGACTGTCGCCGCGGTCGCGACTGCGTGCCGCTCACCGCCCCGCAGGCGGATCGAGAGCATTCCACCGAAGCCGCCCTTCATCTGTCGCGCCGCAAGGGCGTGCTGCGGGTGGGTCGGCAGGCCGGGGTAAAGCACTTCGAGCACATGGGCATGGTTCGAGAACCGCGTCGCGAGTTCGAGTGCGCCGGCGCTGGCGGCCTTGACGCGCAGTTCCAGCGTCCGCATGCCGCGGATGAGCAGGAACGCCTCGAACGGCCCGAGAATGAGCCCCTGAATGGCCCGAACCCGCTTGATCCGCGCCCAGAAATCATCGTCCTGCCGTGTCGCCAGTGCGCCGGCGAGCACATCGGAATGGCCGTTGAGATATTTCGTCGCCGAATGCATCACGATATCGGCGCCATGATCGAGCGGGCGCGAGAGAATCGGCGTTGCGCCGGTGGAATCGATCGCGAGCCGGGCGCCGGCATCATGGGCAAGGCGGGAGACGGCGGCGATATCCGTAACCGACCAGAGCGGGTTTGCCGGCGATTCGAGCCAGACGAGCTTCGTCTTGCCGGGCTTGATGGCCGCCTCGACGGCTCCAAGATCGCTCATGTCTACGAAATCGGTGACGAGGCCCCACTCGGCGGCATCGTTCAGCAGCCAGTTGCGCAGCGCCCAGTACATCACCTTGGGCGCGACGACATGATCGCCGGGCCTGAGCGCCAGAAACACCGCGACCGCCGCCGACATGCCCGAGCCGAGGACGAGCGCGTTGGTCGCGCCCTCCAGCATCGCGATGATGCTTTCGGCCTCGCGAACGGTCTCGTTGTCAGGCCGGCCATAGATATTGCCGGTGCGATACTGGTTGTCCGGATCGCGGATGAAGGTGGTCGTCAGGTGGATCGGCGGCACGACGGCGCGGGACGGCTCGTCGATCTTGCCCATGGCCTGCGCCGCCAGCGTGGCGGGGCTCCAAGCGTTCTTCTTCGGCACGGAATTATCCTTCGATGGGGTGCGTCGCTGACACGGCGACAGGTCATGCACGCATCAATCCGCATCCTGCGCCCCAGCGCAATGGCCTTGATGGATCCGGTGCCGATCACGTGCCGACCGATGACCGACTATTGGCGCTTGGCGAATGCGCCCGATCCTCTATTGTCGGGGCATCCTCCCCTCACAACCTGGTGTGACCATGACCATCGACCCCCGGATTCTTTCGCTCAAGGACGAAGTGACAGCCTGGCGACGGGATTTCCACGAGAACCCCGAACTGCTCTATGACGTTCACCGCACCGCGCGGATCGTGGCAGAGAAGCTCCGCGCCTTCGGCTGCGACGAGGTCGTCGAGGGAATCGGCAAGACCGGCGTTGTCGGCGTCATCCATGGCCGCAACGGCGCGGGCGGCAAGGTCGTCGGCCTGCGCGCGGACATGGACGCGCTGCCGATCGAGGAGGAGACCAACCTCCCCCACCGCTCGAAAACCCCCGGCAAGATGCACGCCTGCGGCCATGACGGGCACACCTCGATGCTGCTCGGCGCGGCCAAGCACCTCGCGGCGACGCGCGAGTTCGACGGCTCCGTCGTCCTGATCTTCCAGCCGGCCGAAGAAGGCGGCGCCGGCGGCAAGGCGATGGTCGAGGATGGGATGATGGACCGCTGGAACATCGCCGAGGTCTACGGACTGCACAACATGCCGGGCATGAAGCCGGGCTCGATCTCGCTGCGGAGCGGGCCGATTATGGCCGCGACTGACGAGTTCCAGATCGAGATCGAGGGCATGGGCGCCCATGCCGCCGCCCCGCACCTCGGCATCGACCCGATCCTGATCGGCTCGCACATTGTCTGCGCGTTGCAATCCATCGCCTCGCGCAACGCCGATCCGCTGAAATCGGTCGTCGTCTCGACGACGATGTTCCACGCCGGCACCGCCTTCAACATCATCCCTTCGCGCGCGACGCTCACCGGCACGGTGCGCACGCTCGACCCCGCGATGCGCAACATGGCTGAAAACCGCCTGCGCACCGTCGCCGAAGGCACGGCGAAGATGTTCGGCGCCAGTGCGCGCGTCACCTATACGCGCGGCTACCCTGCCACCATCAACAACGAGGCCGCCACCGGCCATGCGGCGGAAATCGCCCGCTCGCTGTTCGGCGCCGAGATGGTAGACGACGATGTCGCGCCGATGATGGGCGGCGAGGATTTCTCGTTCATGCTCGAAGCACGGCCGGGCGCCTATGCCTTCATCGGCAACGGCGATACCGCGGGCCTGCATCACCCCGCCTATGATTTCAACGACGAGATCCTGCCCTACGGCATCCAGTTTTTCACGGGAATCGCCAAGGCGAGAACGGCGGCGGTATAAGTTTGCGCGCCGCGAGCGGCACTGCGCGGCGGCGCCTTTGCGCCTGGATCAAGCCGTTGGCGTGATCAGGGAGTTTGTAAAAATTAGGTCCGCCCCTCTTCCACCGCATGACACGCGACCCCGTCGAGCATCGCCGGGGCTTCGCGCGCGCAGCGCTCGTTCGCGAGCGGGCAGCGCGGGTGGAAGGTGCAGCCGGAGGGTGGCGAGATCGGGTTTGGGATTTCGCCCGCCACCATCTGCCGCTCGCGTCCGGTCATGCCGAGATCGGGCACCGCGTCGAGCAGCATCCGCGTGTAGGGATGGCGCGGCGCCGCGAACATCCGCTTGCTCTCGCTGACCTCGACGAGCCGGCCAAGATACATCACGCCGATCCGGTCCGCCATGTGGCGGACGACCGCGAGATTGTGGCTGATGAAGAGGTAGGTGAGCCCGAATTCCTTCTGCAGGTCGCGCATCAGGTTGAGAATCTGCGCCTGCACCGAGACGTCGAGCGCGGAGGTCGGCTCGTCGCAGACGATGAATTCGGCGCTCGACGCCAGCGCACGGGCAATGGCGATGCGCTGGCGCTGGCCGCCCGAGAACTCGTGCGGGAACTTCTTGCCGTCGTCCGGGTGCAGGCCGACCAGCGTCAGCAATTCGCCGACGCGCTTGCCGACTGCCTCACCCTTGAGCAGCCCGAAGGCATGGATCGGCTCGGCGATGATCCGCTCGACGCGCCAGCGCGGGTTGAGGCTGGCGTAGGGGTCCTGAAAGATCATCTGGATGCGCTTGCGCAGCGCCATCTTCTCGGCGGGGTCGTGATAGCCGGTCATCGAGATGCCGTCGATCGTCACCTCGCCGCCCGAAACCGGCAGGAGGCCGACGACCATGCGCGCGACGGTCGACTTGCCGGAGCCGGATTCGCCGACGAGCGCGAAGGTCTCGCCCTTGCGGATCTCGAAGCTGAGGCCGTCGACCGCCTTGAGGTAGGCCTTCGGCAGTTTCTCCAGCACACGGTTGAGCCACGGGCGCGAAACGTCGAACACACGGCGGAGGTCGCGCACCTCGACGAAGAGCTTGCCGGTGCCGGCCATCAGGCGCCCTCCCCCGTTTCCGAATAAAGGTGGCAGGCGACCTTGTGCCCCGGCATCAGGTGTTCGCGCTCGGCGCGCTCCTTCGTCGGCTCGATCGGCTCCGGCCGGTCGACAAAGCAGCGGTCGAAGGCGCGGTCGCAACGCGGGTTGAAGGCGCACCCCTTCGGAATGTTCGACAGGCGCGGCATGGCGCCCGGAATCTGCGCCAGCCGCTCGGCATCGGTCTCGAGCGTCGGGATCGCACCCATCAGGCCGCGTGCATAAGGATGGAGCGGATGCCGGACGACATCGCGCACCGGGCCGATCTCGGCGACGCGGCCGGCATACATCACCGCGACGCGATCCGCTGTCTCGGCGATCACGCCCATGTCGTGCGTCACCAGCATCACGGCCGTGCCGCGCTCGCGGCAGAGCTTCTTGATGAGCGCGATGATCTGCGCCTGCACGGAGACGTCGAGCGCGGTCGTCGGCTCGTCGGCGACGATGAAATCCGGCTCGCAGGAAAGCGCGAGCGCGATCACCACCCGCTGGCGCATGCCGCCGGAGAACTCATGCGGGTAGCCGTCGATCCGCTTGTCCGGCGCCGGGATACCAACCTCGGCAAGCAGCGCGATCGCCCGCTCGCGCGCGGCCTTCGGCGAGAGATCGGTATGGGTGAGAATGGTCTCGATCAACTGCTCGCCGACCCGGTAGAGCGGGTTGAGCGAAGTCAGCGGGTCCTGGAAGATCATCGCGACCTTGCGGCCGCGGATGCGACGCATCTCTTCCGGCGAAAGGTTGTCGATGCGCTTGCCGTGCAGCAGGATCTGGCCGCCCGCGATGCGGCCCGGTGGTTCGATGAGGCCGATGATCGCCGAACCGGTGACGGACTTGCCCGCCCCACTCTCGCCGACCACGCCCAGCACCTCGCCCTTGGCGATATCGAACGACACATCGTCGATGGCGCGCAGGATGCCGCGCCGCGTGACGAACTCGACGCGCAGGTTGCGCACGGAAATGACAGGCTCGCTCATCCCCTTACCTCAGCTTCGGGTTGAGCGCGTCGCGCAGCCAATCGCCCAGCAGGTTCACCGACAGCACCAGCGCCGCCAGTGTCAGTCCCGGGAAGGTGACGATCCACCAGTCGCCCGAGAAGAGATACTGGTTGCCGATCGAAATCAGCGTGCCGAGCGAGGGCTGCGTCGGCGGCAGACCGACGCCGAGGAACGACAGCGTCGCCTCGGTGATGACCGCGAGGCCGAGATTGATCGTCAGGATCACCAGCACCGGCCCGATCACGTTCGGCAGCACATGCCGCAGCATGATCACCGGCGTCGGGATGCCGACAAGGCGGGCGGCGGCGACATAGTCCTTGTTCTTCTCGACCAGCGTCGAGCCGCGGATCGTGCGGGCATATTGCACCCAGAACGACAGGCCGATCGAGGCCACCAGCACCGGGATGGCGCTCTCCTCGCGGGAGACGCCCTTGAGCAGCGAATGGACAACGCCGTCGATCAACAGCGCGATCAGGATCGCCGGGAAGGTCAGCTGCACGTCGGCAATGCGCATGATGAGCGCATCGACCCGGCCACCAACATAGCCCGCGACAAGGCCGAGCGTGATGCCGATCGCTGCCGCGAGCATGACGCCGAGTCCGCCGACGAGCAGCGAGACGCGAAGACCATAGAGGATCGCGGAATAGAGGTCGCGGCCCTGATCGTCGGTGCCGAAGACGAAGCGCGGGTCGCCTGCCTCCTGCCAGCGCGGCGGGATCGAGGCGTCAGACAGAAACACCTTCGCCGGATCGAATGGATCGAATGGCGCGATCCACGGCGCCAGAAACGCGCCCAGGAACATCAGCAACACGATGAGGGCGGCGAGCATCGTCAGTTTCGACGAGCGGAAGCTCGCCATGACGTCGGAATCGAGCAGGCGCGTGACGAGGCCGGAACTCCCCCCGCCGACGAGACCTTTGACTTCCTCGGGTGTCGGATTCGGCATCGGTCAGATCTCCTTGCCGCGCGACCGGACGCCACTTTTGCAGGCAATGGTCATGCTCATGCCCTCATCGCGACGCGCAGGCGCGGGTCGACGAGCCCGTAGGCCAGATCCACCGCGAGATTGATCACCACGAACAGGAAGCCGATCAGCATCAGGTAGGCCGCCATGATCGGGATATCGACATTCTGCACCGCCTTGAGAAACAGGATGCCCATGCCAGGCCAGTTGAACACGGTTTCGGTGATGATGGCGAAAGCAATGATCGAGCCAAGCTGGAGACCGGCGATCGTGATCACCGGAATGAGCGTGTTCTTGAGCGCATGACCGAAGTGGATCGACCGCGTCTTGAGGCCGCGCGCCTTGGCGAACTTGATGTAATCCGTGCGCATCACTTCCATCATCTCGGCGCGCACGAGCCGCATGATCAGCGTCATCTGGAACAGGCCGAGCGTGATCGCCGGCAGGATGAGCGCCTTGAGGCCCGAGCCGGTGAGGAAACCGGTCGTCCACCATTGCCCGATCTTCACGACCTGCCCGCGCCCGTTGGAGGGAAGCCAGCCGAGAATGACGGCAAACAGATAGATCAGCAGGATGCCGATCAGGAAGGTCGGCAGCGAGACGCCGACGAGGCTTACGGCCTGAAAGACCCGCGCCAGCCAGGAATCGCGGTTGAGCGCGCAATAGACGCCCATGATCACCCCGACGATCAGCGCGAAGATCGCCGCCGTGACCGCGAGTTCCAGCGTCGCCGGCGCCCGTTCGGCCAGAAGCTGGGTCACAGGCAGCCGGAACTGGTAGGAGATGCCGAAATCGAAGTGGACGATGTTCCAAACGAACCGCCCGAACTGGACGATCGCGGGGTCGTTGAGGCCGAGGGATTCGCGCAGCCGCGCGACCTCTTCCTGCGGGGTATCGATCCCGACCATCTGGTTCACCGGATCACCGACGAAACGGAACATCAGGAATGCGATCAGCGCGACTGCGGCCATCACGAACAATGACTGGGCAATCCGCCGGATGATGAAGGCGAGCATCGGGCTTCTCGTCCTACGCCGGAAAGCGGCGGGGGCGCCGGCCCAAGCCGGCGCCCCCGGGCGATTTACTTCTTCGTGGCCCAGTACAGCAGCACCGAGTTGTCGGCGCGCTGGACGAGATTCACGTTCATCTTCACGCCCCAGCTCAGCGCCTGCTGATGGAGCGGAACGTAGGCGTATTCGCCGGTGGTGATCTCGTAGGCTTCCTTGATCAGCAGGTCGCGCTTCTTCGGGTCGGCCTCGACGAGGATCTTGGCGGTGAGCTCATCGACCTTCTTGTTGCAATAGCCACCGAGGTTGGTCTCGCCGATCGGCGAGTTCTCCGTACGGCAGCCGTGCAGATCGTTCAGCACGTTGTGGCTGTCGAAGGTGCCCGGCGTCCAGCCCAGCAGGAAGAACGAGGTCTTGTAGCCGCCCGACTTCAGCACCTTGGCGAAATACTGCGCCTTGGGCTGGGCGTTGAGGTTCACCTTGACGCCGATACGGGCCAGCATGCCTACCACCGCCTGGCAGATCTGGGCATCGTTCACATAGCGGTCGTTCGGGCAATCCATGCCGACCTCGAAGCCGTTCGGATAGCCGGCATCCGCGAGAAGCTTCTTGGCAGCGGCCGAATCGAACTTCGGATTCTTGAAGTCCTTCGAGTAGGTGAACAGCGTCGGCGCGATCATCAGGGCCGAGGGGGTCGAAAGCCCGCGCATCACCGAGCGCTTGATGGCTTCCTTGTCGATCGCGATGTTGAACGCGTGGCGGACGCGGACATCCTTGAACGGGTTCTTGCCCTTGACGTTCGATTCCAGAAGCTCGTCGCGGCTCTGGTCGAAGCCGAGGAAGATCGTCCGCAGTTCCGGCCCGGCGAGAACCTTGGAATCCGCCGAGGAGTTGACGCGCGGAATATCCTGCACCGGGACCGGCTCGATCACGTCAACCTCGCCGGAGAGCAGCGCGGCAACGCGGGTCGCGGCATTGGGGATCGGCGTGAAGATGATCTCGTCGAGATTGTGCTCCTTCTTGCCCCACCAGCCCTTGTTGACCTTGAACACGGTCTTCACACCCGGCTGATGGCTCTCGATGGAGAACGGGCCGGTGCCGTTGGCGTGCAGCGAGATGTAGCTCGGCGTCGTGGCGGAAGCCGGCGTCGGCGCCGTGGAGTTGTTGGCTTCGGCCCACTTCTTCGAGATGATGTACCAGGTGTCCCACTGGGCGACCATGATCGGGTTCGGCGACGACAGCTCGACATCGACGGTGTAGTCGTCGACCTTGACGAACTTGGCGTCCTTCGGCACGCGGGTCTGGAAATTGGAACCCGTGGCGCGCACGCGCTCCGCCGAGAAGATCACGTCGTCCGCGGTGAACGGCTCACCGTTCTGGAACTTCACGTTCTTGCGCAGGTGGAAACGCCACTTCTTCGCGCCGTCGAGAACTTCCCACTTCTCCGCAAGACCCGGACCGACCTTGAGGTCCTTGCCGCGCGACGTCAGCCCTTCATAGACATGGCCGAGATGGGCGTTCGCCGTGGTCTCGTTCAGCGTGTAGGGATCAAGCGACTTGAGATCGCCCTGGTTGGCGTAGCGCAGCGTGACGGCCTGCGCCGGCACGACGACGGCCTGGATGGCCAACGCGGCACCGGCCGCCAGCAGGAATTTTCGAATGGTCATAACAACTCTCCCTTATGGCCCGATCGCCGTTGTCGAGCGACGGGCTTTGGTGATCGGCCAAGTCCATAGCGTTCTGCATACAAAATCAAGATGATTTCATTTGGGACGGCCGAAAAACGCCGGCGACCCTATAAATCGCTTTGACATTCGAAAAGCGAATAATAATCATTCTTGTATTCTCTCTTGGAATGTCACTGCCTTGGCCCGCCGCCATCTTCCTTCCCTGAACGCGCTCTCGACCTTCGAGGAGGTCGCCATGCGACGCTCCTGTTCCGAGGCGGCCTTGCAGCTCGGATTGACGCAAAGCGCTGTTTCCAAACAGATCCAGACCGTCGAAGGCTTCATCGGGCTGCCGCTGTTCTCGCGCTCCAAGGGCGGCCTTATCCCCAATGCGATCGGCGCACGGCTGCTGAACGATCTCCGCCCGCTGCTCGACGAACTGGAGCGCGTCTGCGACCGGGCGTCGCGGGAGGCGACCAACCGCAAGGTCGTGATCGTGCGTGTGCTGGCGAGCTTCGCGGACCGCTGGTTCCTGCCGAGACTGAGCGAATTCCTCGCCGAACACCCTGAAATCGACATTCAGTTCTCGACGTTCCTGGTGACATCGGATTTCGACCGGGGCGGCGCGGAGCTCGAAGTCCGGTTCGGCACCGGACCCTGGCTCGATGCCGATTCGACCCCGCTTCTCGGTCATACCCGCGTGCTGATCGCGCCGCCCGACACGCCGCCGGATATGCCGCTCGACGCACTGTTCGGCAAACAGCGCCTCGTCCACGCGCAATCGCCCGATGCCTGGAACGAATTCTTCACCGCCCAGAAGATCGACATGCCGGTGGACAAGCGCCTGCCGCTGGTCTTCGACATCACGCAGGCCATGGTCCGCGCCGTGCGGATCGGCATGGGCATCGCCGTCGTGCCGCGCATCTTCGTCGAGGAGGAACTTGCGCGCGGCGAAGTCGTCAATCCGCACGGTTTTTTTTACGAAGGGCGCTTCGGCTATCATCTGGTGGTCCAGCACCGGATGCGCCCGCTCAGCCAGGCCGCGCAGATTCTTCACGACTGGATCGTCGCCAAAGCACGCAACGGCTGACACCTGCTCTGTGCGCCGGCGCACAGCTTTGGCTTGGGTCCTGCGGGAGGCTGTGCCAAGGTCGCCTCCGGAATCTGGCGATGGAGGGTGGCGGAACTTGCGGAGCGAAACAGTCTTGAAGCGGAAAATCACGGCCATCCTCGCGGCCGACGTTGCCGAATACACCCGCCTGATCTCGGAGGATGAGGAGGGCACGCTGCGTCGCCTCGAAACCTACCGGAAGGTTTTCGACGACTTCGTCAAACGCGCCGGCGGACGTATTTTCAACACCGCCGGGGACGGCGTGATGTGCGAGTTCGCCAGCGCAGTCGAGGCGACCCGCTGCGCGATCGACATTCAGGAATCGCTGCGCACCGCCAATATGGCTCTCCCCGCCGACCGGCAGATGCATTTCCGCATCGGCATCTCGATCGGCGACGTCGTCGAGCGCGAAGGCGACCTGCTCGGCGACGGCGTCAACATCGCTGCACGGCTTCAGGCGCTCGCCGAACCCGGCTCGATCTGCGTCTCCCGCCATGTCCACGAGGCGGTGATGAACAAGGTCTCGGTGCCGTTCCGCGATCTCGGCAACCGCGAGGTCAAGAACCTCCCCCACCCTGTCCATGCCTATCAGATCGAGATGGGGCCGCGCGGCAAGGGCACCACGCCGCCGCGCCCGATAGCGCCCTCACCCGAAGCGCGCGGTTTGTCAGCCGGCTGGATCGCAGCCGCCGCGATCGCGCTCGCGGCCGGCGCCGGCGGCTATGTGCTTCTGCAACGGCAGGACGGCCCGAAACCGCCGGTCGTCGCGACAGCCGACCCCCCGAAGGCATCCGAAACACCCAAGGCACCCGAAACACCCAAGACCACCGAAACGCCGAAAACGACCGAAACCCCGCCGAAGGCCACGGAACCCGAAAGGCCGCCGCAGCAGCAGAGCGTCGTCGTCACGGAAAATCTCTCGCCGGCGCAGGCGTTCGAGAGGCTCGCCAAGAGCGGCGGCATCGTCAAGGACGCGAAATCGGCACCGGAACTCTATCACAACGCCCGCTCGTTCGAGCAGCGCGGCGAAAGCGCGGCGGCGCGACGGGATTACCTCGCCCTCGCCGCCCTCGGCACCGACCATATCGACCCGCTGATGCGTCTTGCCGCGCTGATCCGCACGCAGGACGGCCGCGCCGGTGCACGCGAGGTCTTCGCCGACCTTGCTCAGCAGGGTAAAGGTCGAGCAGCGGCGCTCGTCCAGATCCTGCAGTTCGACGGGGCGGAAAAGCAGAGCCGTCTGCAGGCCTTCGCCGACGCCAACCCGGATTTCGCGCCCGTCCATGCCCTGATCGCGCAGGAATTCGGCGAGGACCGGCAGAACGGCCAGACGATCAACGACCGGCGGCTCGAACTCGCGGCGCTCAAGCGCTTTCTTGCCGCCGAGAAGGACGGCAAGCTGGTGCCCTTCTTCCTCGACCAGAGCGTGCTCGCGCAGTGGATCGAGCGGGCGCAGAAGCGTGAGCAGACCGCGAGCGCGTTCTTCGCCACCAAGCGCGACCGGATCGGCCTCTCCTTCATGCGATCGAACCAGAGCTGGATGGGCACGATCTCGGTGCCGGAGGCGGCTTCCGCGATCGAATACAAATACGGCGACATGCCGGAGTTCAAGGCGACCGGACAGCTGGCGATGCTCGATCAGCGCACCGGCAAGCCGATGGCCAACCCGAGCTTCGAGATGCCCTCGACGCAAGGGCCAACCGAAGTTTCCCTGCGCTATCTCGACGCCAACGGCATCCGCAGCGCGGTGACGACCGAGACCTTCGACCCGCGCGACGCCCTCGTCGCCATGCAGCGCCAGATCCTGAACCAGACCTCCACAAGCTGGTTCCAGTTCGGCAAGGATCACAACGCCGGTTACCTTTACTACACCCATATCGTCAGCTACCGCTGCGCGATCAAGAAGGTGGAATACGGGCTCGGCAGCGATCCGCCGGTGCAGGAACTCAGGCTCCCGCCCTGCGACGAGCGCGACCCCTACGCCATTCCGCGTGATGTGAACCCCTACCTCCGTATCGGCCGGGACATTGCCGGCGCCTCGATGCGCATCACCTTCACCAACGGCGACATTTCGGATGTGAAGACCTATCAGAGGCCGTAAGAACGACTCGGAAAACTACTCGCCAGACCGGGCCATCAGGGCGGCGAGTTCGATGCCGTTGCGCACGCCCATCTTCTCCAGAACGCGCGCCCGATGCACTTCCACCGTGCGCATGGCGATGCCGAGATCGGCGGCGATCTGCTTGTTGAGGCGGCCACGGATCAACAGTTCCATCACCTCGCGCTCACGATCCGAAAGGGTCGCGAGCCGGTCCTTGAGCGCGAGGCGCGTCTCGCGCGCCGCCTGGCGCGCTTCCTCGATCGCCAGCAGTTCGACGATGCGGTCGACGAGCTGGTTGTCGTTGAACGGCTTTTCGAGGAAATCCATCGCGCCGCGTTTCAGCGCCGCGACTGCGAGCGGCACGTCGCCATGTCCGGAGAGCATCACCACAGGCTGATCGCAGCCGGCTGCCACCAGCCGTTCGAGCACCTCGATACCCGAAATCCCGCCGAGGCGCAGATCGAGAATAATGACGCCCTGCAGGCCCGCCGTCTGCACTTCGAGGAAATCCTCGCCCGAGGCATAACAGGCCGCCCTGATGCCGCGCGAGGCGAACAGCCAGGCCAGCGAATCCCGGATCGCCTCCTCGTCATCGACGATATGGACGTCGATCTCGCCGGTCCGGACCTCACTCATGAGGCGATTTCCACCGCGGCGGCAGCCGGAAGAACGACGAGGAAGCGCAGGCCACCCCCTTCCCGCTTCTCGAAGCTCAGCCGCCCCTTGTGGAGTTCGAGGATCGTCCGGCAGATGTTGAGCCCCATGCCCATGCCGTCGGTCTTGGTCGTGACGAACGGCTCGAACAGGCGCTGCTCGAGGTTCGGCGCCAATCCGCTGCCGCGATCCTCCACGGAGATCTCGACGCCATTTTCGCGCTTGCAGGTCCGCAGCGTCAGCACCCGTTCCGCCAATGCCGTTCCCGCCATGGCCTCGACGCCGTTGCGGATGAGGTTGAGCAGCACCTGCTGCATCAGGATCGGATCGGCCAGCACCAGCGGAAGATCGGGCGCGAGATCGGTTTCGAGGCGGACGCCGTGCTTGCGCAGGTCGGCTTCCGCGAACGAGGCGCTCTCGGCCACGAGCTGTCCGGCGTCGGTCGCGACGATCTTCGGGTCGCTCTTGCGGACGAAATCATGGACACGGCGGATGATCTGCCCGGCGCGGCGCGCCTGAACGCCAAGCTTTTCGAGCGCATCGGTCAGCGCGGGCGGATCGGCCCGGTTGGCGCGGATCAGATTGAGGCAGCCAGCGGCATAGCTCGCGATCGCCGCCAGCGGCTGGTTGAGTTCATGCGCCAGGGTGGAAGCCATTTCGCCCATCGTCACGAGGCGGCCGGTGCGCTGGAGCGAGGCGTCCTGCGCCTTGGCGAGTTCCTCGGCGCGCTTGCGATCGGTGATATCGAGCACGGAGGCCATCCAGCCGGCGTGACGCCCCTGCGCGTCGATCAGCGGCGCCTCGTAGATCAGGACATCGAACAGCGAGCCGTCGGCCCGGGTGAAACGGAGTTCGAAGCCCTCGTCCGGCGCGTCTCCGGCAAGGACGCGGTTGTGCATCATCACCGTCCGATCGAGGTCCGAGGGGTCCCAGTACGGCATCGGCGGGCCACGCCCGATCAGGTCCTCGCGCCGGACACCGAGCATCCGGCAGAAGGCGGAGTTGACGTAGATGATCCGCCCCTCGAGATCACGCGCGCGCATCCCCACCGTCAGCGAATCCTCCATCGCCTTGCGGAACGCGGACTCGGCGCGCAGCGCCGTCTCGGCGTCGAGGCGCTTGCGGACATGCCGATGCGCCAGCACCAGCGAGGCGACCGCCAGCGCGGCGAGGCCGAAGATCGCCGCGATCAGCAGCCGGTTGGTAGTGTCGCCCGGCTTGTCGTAGGGCGCGATCTGGAGAAGCAGGCCCGGCAACGGCGGATCGAAGCTGATGCCGTGCGCCTTGGTCACATCCCCGCGCTGGGTGCGCGACTTGTAGGCGACCGTGTCGCCGTCCGTATCGACGAGACGGACATCGTATTTCTCGGCGATCCACCACGGCACATGCCGGGCGAGCAGCGCGTCGGCCGCGAAGGTCGCGACGATGACGGTGCCGGCGCGCGCGCCGCCCGCGACCGGCGTCGCAATATCGATCACCGTCCCCCCGCCCTCGATCGTGCGCGGGCCGGCGTAGACCGGCCGCATCGAGCCCTGAAGGCCGCGGCGGACGATCCCGGCCCGGATCGGCCCTTCCGGCAGCAGAGAGCTGTCCGGCACCGAGAGCTGCACCTTGCCGTCGGCCGAAAACCAGGAAAGGGCGAGAATTTCGGGATTGTTGACCAGCATCTGCCCGGCGGAGGCCAGCAGCGCCGCGTCCGGCACCGAGGCCCGGCCGCTTTCAAGCGCGAGCCGCTTGAGGGCGTCCTCGTCCGTCCCGAGCTGGAAGCGCAGCGTCTGCTCGACCCAGAGGGCGTCCGTCAGCAGCGAGGCATGGGCACGGTCGTTCTCCTCGCGCTCGACATACCAGAGCAGCACGAAGATCAGCGCCGCGAGCAGCGCGATGGCGAGGATGGGCATCGCCGCCAGCAGCCAGCGGCCGAGCCGGTCGGAGCGGACAAAGCGGCGCATCCCGGCCGTTCCCGGCACATCCGACCGCCGCGCCGGCGAAATCCTGACACCATTCCGGGCCCCGCCTTCCGACGCCCTCATGCGCGTTTCCTCCCGCCTCCGAGTCCAGTTTCGACCCCGTTTCGGACTTCCCGCCGGCTCGCCCGATTTCTGATCGCAAACCCGGCAAAAGGCGACTTACGGAAATCCACAATAGCGGACTTGGCAAGAACCGCCTAACCAGCGATCGTGCGAAGGCAAAAAAAGCCCGAGCATCAAGACGGATTGCCAACGGGCAGAATATTCAAGGAGGAATTCCAATGCGCCTCATCAATGGCCGAATTGCAGCCATCGTCGCCGGTCTCATGATCGGCATGGGAGCTGCCGCCGCGCAGGGACCGATCGTCATCAAGTTCAGCCACGTCGTCGCCCCGAAGACGCCGAAAGGCCTCGGCGCCGACAAGTTCAAGGAGCTGGCCGAGAAATACACCGGCGGCAAGGTAAAGGTGGAAGTCTACCCGAACTCGCAGCTCTACAAGGACAAGGAAGAGATGGAGGCGCTCCAGCTCGGCGCCGTGCAGATGCTGGCCCCCAGCCTCGCGAAGTTCGGCCCGCTCGGCGCCCGCGAGTTCGAGGTGTTCGATCTGCCATTCATCTTCCCGGATCGCGCCGCGCTCGCCAAGATCACCAAGGGCGCGGTCGGCAAGGACCTGTTCAAGAAGCTTGAATCCAAGGGCATTACCGGCCTCGCCTACTGGGACAACGGCTTCAAGATCTTCTCGGCCAACAAGCCGATCAAGCGCCCGGACGACATGCTCGGCCTCAAGGTCCGCATCCAGTCCTCGAAGGTGCTCGAAGCTCAGATCAAGGCGCTCGGCGCGATCCCGCAGGTGATGGCGTTCTCGGAAGTCTACCAGGGCCTCCAGACCGGCGTTATCGACAGCCAGGAGAACACGCCGTCGAACATGTTCACCCAGAAGTTCCACGAGGTGCAGAAGAACACCACTGTCACCCGCCACGGCTACATCGGCTACGCGGTGATCGTGAACAAGAAGTTCTGGGACGGCCTGCCGGGCGATGTCCGCACCCAGCTCGAAAAGGCGATGGACGAGGCGACGGACTACGCCAACTCGGTCTCCAAGCAGGAGAACGACGAAGCGCTCGAAGCCATCAAGAAGAGCGGCAAGACCGAAGTCTATGAGCTGACCGACGCCGACAAGGCTGCTTGGGTGAAGGCGCTCAAGCCCGTGCACAAGGAAATGACCTCGCGCATCGGCAAGGAGACGGTCGACGCCGTCTATCGTGAGCTCGGCCTCACCAACTAAGCCCTTCCGGGCCTGAAACCGCGGGAACAACCCGCAACGACGGTCGCGCGGTTTCGCGCGGCCGGACCACCTGACGCAAAGTAATTTTGACGCTTTTTTCCGCCGGGCGAACGAGGTTCGCCGGCCCGAAAAACGCACTGGGGGACTCGTCATGCTGCGTCTTCTGGATCGCCTTGAAGAGGTGATCATCACACTCCTCATCGGGCTCGCGACCGTGATCATCTTCGTGGCGGTCGTGCATCGCTACAGCCTCAGCGGCATCGTCGGCATCTTCAATTTCGCCCGCGAGCACGAGATTGCCTGGCTCGCCGAGCCGGCCAAGCAGAGCTTCCTCTCGCTGCGGCAGATCAATCTGGTCTGGGCGCAGGAGGTCTGCATTTATCTGTTCGTCTGGATGGCGAAGTTCGGCGCGGCCTATGGCGTGCGCACCGGCATCCATGTCGGCGTCGATGTGCTGATCAACACGCTCGACGAGAAGAAGCGCAACGCGATCATCCTGTTCGGCCTGCTGTGCGGCGCGCTGTTCACCGGCATCATCGCGACACTCGGCGCGAATTTCGTGAACCACATGGCGCATACCACCGCCACGGCCGTCGATGTCGATATCCCGATGTGGATCATCTATCTGGCGATCCCGCTCGGATCGTCGCTGATGTGCTTCCGCTTCCTGCAGGTCGCCTGGGCGTTCTGGCGCACCGGGGAACTGCCGCACCACGACCATTCCCATGTCGACGGCATGGACGACGCCGAACCGGCGAAGGGAGCCTGATCCATGAACGCGGCTCTCATCTTCGGCGGTCTTATCGCCCTCATGCTCACCGGCATGCCGATCTCGATCGCGCTCGGCCTCACGGTGCTCACCTTCCTCTTCACCATGACGCAGGTGCCGATCGACACCGTGGCGCTCAAGCTGTTCACCGGCATCGAGAAGTTCGAGATCATGGCGATCCCGTTCTTCATTCTCGCCGGCAACTTCCTCACCCACGGCGGCGTCGCCCGCCGCATGATCCGCTTCGCCTCGGCGATGGTCGGCCACTGGTACGGCGGCCTCGGGCTCGCCGGCGTCATGGCCTGCGCCCTGTTCGCCGCCGTGTCGGGCTCCTCCCCGGCTACCGTGGTGGCCATCGGCGCGATCATCCTGCCGGCAATGGTGAAGCAGGGCTTCCCGCCGCGCTTCGGCGCGGGCGTCATCACCACCTCCGGCGCGCTGGGCATTCTCATCCCGCCCTCGATTGTGATGGTGATGTACTCGGTCGCGACCTCCGGCATGATCGTCGAAGGCCCGGCGGGCGAGAAAGTATCGTCCGCCTCGGTGGGGCAACTGTTCATCGCCGGCGTCATTCCGGGTCTGATCCTGGCGACGCTGCTCGGCGCGACGACCTGGTATCGCGCCTGGAAGAACGACTATCCGCGCCTGCCGAAGGCTTCGATCGCCGAACGCTGGAAGGCGCTCCGCGAGGCGTTCTGGGGGCTGGCGCTGATCGTCATCGTCATCGGCGGCATCTACACCGGCGCCTTCACGCCGACGGAAGCCGCCGCGATGAGCGCGGTCTATGCCTTCGTCATCGCCGTGTTCGTCTACAAGGACATGACGCTGAAGGAAGTGCCGAAGGTGCTGCTCAACTCGGCCAACATGAGCGCGATGCTGCTCTACATCATCACGAACGCGGTGCTGTTCTCGTTCCTGATGACGCATGAGAACATCCCGCAGGCGCTCTCGGCGTGGATGGTCGAGCAGGGCCTCGGCTGGTGGACGTTCCTTCTCTTCGTGAACATCCTGCTGCTGATGGCGGGCAACTTCATGGAGCCTTCCTCTATCGTGCTGATCATGGCGCCGATCCTGTTCCCGGTTGCGGTCAAACTCGGCATCGATCCGGTCCATTTCGGCATCATGATCGTCGTCAACATGGAGGTCGGCATGTGCCACCCGCCGGTGGGCCTCAACCTCTATGTTGCCTCCGGCATCACCAAGATGGGCATCACCGAGCTGACGATCGCCGTCATGCCCTGGCTCATGACGATGCTCGCCTTCCTCGCGCTCATCACCTACGTTCCGGAAGTTACCCTGTTCCTTCCGCGGCTTCTGGGGATGCTCTGACAAAGCGATTCATCGCACTAACAAAATGATTCAAGGCGGCCTCGGCCGCCTTTTTTCATCTCTGTCAGGTGCCGGTCTTGAACTTGCGCCGCTTCTGTGGTCGACCCGCACAAAAGCCAGAACGCATTTTCTTCACGCGAACCGGCATCCACTTCGCTTGAAAATGCTCCGGGGGAAACATCATGATCGCGACGCAGGAACAGGCCATGATCCGCGACGCCGCGCGGGAATTCGCGCGCGAGCGTCTCAAGCCAAACGCCGCCGAATGGGACCGGACCAAGACCTTCCCGACCGATGCCCTGCGCGAAATGGGCGAGATCGGCTTTCTCGGCATGCTCGTCACCGAGGAATGGGGCGGCTCCAACGTCGGTGATATCGCCTATGCGATGGCGCTGGAGGAGATCGCGGCGGGCGATGGCTCGGTCTCCACGATCATGAGCGTGCATAACTCGGTCGGCTGCAAGCCGATCGCGACCTTCGGCACCGAAGCGCAGAAGGAACAGTTCCTGCGTCCCCTCGCTTCGGGCGAATGGATCGGCGGCTTCGCGCTCACCGAGCCGCAGGCCGGCTCCGACGCTTCCGCCATCCGCACCCGCGCGCGGGCGGACGGCAACAGCCACTACATTCTCAACGGCACCAAGCAGTTCATCACTTCCGGCAAGAACGCGAAGGTCGTCATCGTCTTCGCGGTGACCGACCCCGATGCCGGCAAGAAAGGCATTTCCGCCTTCATCGTGCCGACGGATACGCCGGGCTACACGATCGGCCGCGTCGAGGACAAGCTCGGCCAGCACGCCTCCGACACCTGCCAGCTCGTGTTCGAGGACATGCGGCTGCCCGCCGAATACCGTCTCGGCGCCGAAGGCGAGGGTTATAAAATCGCGCTTTCAAACCTCGAAGGCGGGCGCATCGGCATCGCGTCGCAATCGGTCGGCATGGCGCAGGCGGCGCTCGAGGCCGCCGTGGACTACGCGAAGGAGCGCGAGACCTTCGGCAAGAAGCTGATCGACCATCAGGCCATCGCCTTCAAGCTCGCCGACATGCGCACGCAGATCCATGTCGCGCGGCAGGCGGTGCTGCATGCGGCCGCGCTGCGGGAATCCGGGCAGCCCGCGCTCACCGAAGCCTCGATGGCCAAGCTCTTCGCCTCCGAGATGGCCGAACGCGTCGCTTCGACCGCCATCCAGATCTTCGGCGGTTACGGCTACCTCGCCGATTTCCCGGTCGAGCGGATTTACCGCGATGTGCGCGTCTGCCAGATTTACGAGGGCGCGAGCGACATCCAGCGGATGCTGATCGCCCGCAGCCTCTGAGGAGCGCCGATGCCGCCGCCGCTCGCAGGTATCCGCATCGTCGAATTCGCCGGGATCGGCCCAGCGCCGTTCGCGGCGATGCTGCTCGGGGACATGGGCGCGGAGATCATCCGCATCGACCGGCCGGGCGGCGCCGACCCCTGGACGAAAAGCGTCATCCGCAGAGGCCGCCGCTCGGTGATCGCCGATCTCAAGTCGGCCGACGACATCGCGCAGGTGCGTGGCCTCATCGCCCGTGCCGATGCGCTGATCGAAGGGTTCCGCCCCGGCGTGATGGAGCGGCTCGGTCTCGGCCCCGAGGCGATGCTCGCCGTCAACCCGCGCCTCGTCTACGGCCGCATGACCGGCTGGGGGCAGGAAGGTCCCCTAGCCGCCTCCGCCGGACATGACATCAACTACATCGCGATTTCCGGCGCGCTCGCCGCCATGGGTCCGGCGGACCGGCCGGTGCCGCCGCTCAACCTCGTCGGCGACATGGGCGGCGGCGCGCTCTATCTGGCGATGGGCGTGCTGGCCGCGCTGCTTTCGGCCCGCGCGACCGGCAAGGGACAGGTCGTCGATTGCGCGATCTCCGATTGTACCGCCTCATTGATGGCGATGTTCTCCGATCTCGGTGCGCAGGAGCGCTGGGACTTCGCGCGGCGCGAAGGGAATATCCTTGACGGTGGCGCGCCATTCTATCGCAATTACGCCTGCAAGGACGGGCGGTTCCTCGCTGTCGGGTGCCTTGAGCCGCAGTTCTTCGCGACCTTCTGCACATTGCTCGGCATTGAGCCCGTTCCCGAGGCCGAACGGATGAACCCGGCGACGTGGCCGACGCTCTCCGAGCGCTTTGCGACCATCCTCCGAACCCGCACCCGCGACGAATGGGATGCGGTCTTCGCCGGCACCGATGCCTGCGTCGCGCCGGTGCTGACGCTTGACGAAGCGCCCGCTCATCCGCATAACCAGACCCGTGGAGCCTTTGCCGCAGTGGACGGCGTCGTGCAGCCCGCCCCCGCGCCGCGGTTTTCCGGAAGCGAAACCGTCACGCCCAGTGTTCAACCGGACTTTCCGTCCTTGAAAGCGGCGCTCGCCGCATGGGAATGACATGGTTACGCGACGTCTCGCGGTGCTCGGCCCAGGAATCATCCTTGGCACCGCCTTCCTCTCCGCCTCGCGCCGGGGCGCGCTGGCATCCGATCCCCTGACGATTTTCGCCGCCGCCTCGTTGCGCGACGCGCTCGATGCCATCGCCGGCGAATGGGCGAAACAGGGCCACCCCGCCCCCCGCATTTCCTATGCTGGTTCGGGCGCGCTCGCCCGGCAGATCGAACAGGGCGCGCCGGCGGATTTCTTCATCTCCGCTAGCGAGGACTGGATGGATGTGCTCTCGGCCCGCCGCGCCATTCGCGCCGAGACGCGGCGCATCCTCACCCGTAACCGGCTTGTCGTTGTTGCCCGCGCGCAATCGGCCCGGCTGGTAACAGTCGAACCCGGCATGAAGGCCGAGAGCCTGCATATCGGTGGTCGGATCGCGATCGGCGACGTCAAGGCCGTTCCCGCGGGCACCTACGCCAAGGAGGCGCTCGACCGCCTCGGCCTGTGGGAGGCGCTGCAGCCGCACCTCGTGCAGGTGGAGAACGTGCGCGTCGCGCTGGCGCTGGTCGCGCGCGGCGAGGTGGAAACGGGCATCGTCTACGCGAGCGATGCCGCCGCCGAACCGCGCGTGAAGGTGATCGGCACGGTTCCGGCTGCGTTCCACAAACCCATCACCTATCCGGTCGCGCTCACCGATCGGGGTTTACGCAGCGGCGGGATGGCACTGCTCGATTTCCTGTTCGCGCCGGCCTCGCAGGCGCTGCTGTCCCGCTATGGATTCGCGGGGCCGGCCTGAGGCGATGACGCTTATCACCCCTCTCAGCGCGGAAGAGATGACGGCGATCCTGCTCTCGCTGCGGGTTTCGCTCGTCGCGGTCGGGGCGGCCTTGCCGTTTGCTGTGGCGGCCGCCTGGGCACTCTCGCGCAAGCCGTTTCCGGGGCAGTTCGCCCTCAACGTGCTCGTGCACCTGCCGCTGGTGCTGCCGCCGGTCGCGACCGGGCTCGGGCTGCTGCTGCTATTCGGGCGCGCCGGTCCGCTCGGCCAGATCCTCGAGAGCATGTTCGGCGTCTCCCTCGCCTTCCGCTGGACCGGCGCCGCGCTCGCGGCCGGAATCATGGCCCTGCCGCTGATGGTGCGGGCGATCCGCCTCTCGATCGAGGCGGTCAGCGCGGATTATCTCGAGGAAGCCGCCGTCATGGGCGCGAACCGCTGGCAGATGTTCCGCCATGTCGTGCTGCCGCTGGCGCTGCCGGGCGTGATCGCCGGCGCGGTTCTCGGCTATGCCAAGGCGCTGGGCGAATTCGGCGCGACGATAACCTTCGTCTCGAACATTCCCGGCGAGACGCAGACGATCCCCGCCGCGATCTATTCCGCGCTTCAGGTGCCGGGCGGGGAATGGGCCGCGCTGCGCCTGACCTTCGTTTCGGTGGCGATTTCCGTCGCCGCGCTCGCCCTTTCGGAAGGGTTGGCGCGGCGACAGGCACGACGGGCGTGAGGTTGGAGCGATTGTCGATCCGATTAAATCGGATCGTCCGCTCCATCATTTGTTTTGTCGCATCATCTTGTCCATCAACCGGCATCCACTTGATGGGTTGATGGCTAAGGCGCCGGATTGCCGCGCATCTGATGCACGGCGTCGATCCGCTTCTCCATCTCTTCCGTGATCTTCACCGAAGCGGAGCCGATGGCGAGCTTCAGCTGCGCCATCGAGGTCGCGCCGATGATGTTCGCGGTCACAAACGGGCGGCTCGTGACCCAGGCGTTTGCGAACACCGCCGGATCGATACCGAAATCCCGCGCGATTGCCATGTAGTCACGCGTCGCCTCTTCCGAGCCGGGCTTCTCGTAGCGCTGGCCGCGGTTGAACAGTGTCGTGCGTGAGCCGGGCGGACGGGCGCCGTCGAGATACTTGCCGGTAAGGTAGCCCTGCGCCAGCGGCGAATAGGCCAGCAGGCCGACCTGCTCGCGATACCAGACCTCGGCAAGGCCGGTCTCGAACGTGCGATTGATGAGGTTGTAGCAGTTCTGGATCGACTGGATGCGCGGGGTACCGCGGGTTTCGTTCTCGAACAGGAATCGCATGGTGCCCCAGGCGCTTTCGTTCGACAGGCCGACATGGCGGATTTTCCCGGCCTTCACGAAACCGGCGAGAATGTCGCAGATTTCGGCGATCGGCGTTTCTTCCCCCTCGGTCTGAAAGTCCTTCAGATGGAAGCGCGTGGGGTTCGTTCCCCAAGGAACCGTGCGCTCGGGAAAGTGAAGCTGGTAGAGGTCGATGTAATCGGTGCCGAGGCGCGCGAGGCTGCCGTCGAGCGCTTCCGTCATCTGCGCGCGGGTGAGGCGCGACGGCGAACCGTCCTTGCGGAACCAGTTCATTACCGAGCGGCCGACGACCTTGGAGGCGAGGATCACCTTGTCGCGGTTCTTCCGCGCCTTGAACCACGAACCGATGATGCGCTCGGTCGAGCCTTGGGTCTCCGCCTTGGGCGGGATTGCATAGAGTTCAGCGGTATCGAAGAAGTTCACCCCCTGATCGAGGGCATAATCCATCTGCTCGTGACCTTCGGCTTCGGTGTTCTGCTGGCCCCAGGTCATGGTGCCGAGGCAGATGGCAGATACGTTGAGGCCGGAACGGCCAAGGGGTCTCAGTTCCATGAAATAACCTTCGGATTGCGGGAAAGAAAACGGGCGGGTTCAGGAATGGATTTCGCCGGCATCGGCATCGGGACGGCGGCCGTCGCCTTCGTCCTCGTCGGATTCGGGCACAGCATAGATGCCCTTGAGCCAGCGCGACAGGTCGAGATCGGCGCAGTGTTTCGAGCAGAACGGTTTGAACGCCTCGACGCGCAGCTTGCCGCAGATCGGGCAAAGCGGGGCACGGATCGGCGCCGGGTCGATATTCTCCATTTCAGCTCACCTTGAGTGTGATGCCGCCATCGACCAGCAACTCGATGCCCGTGACGTATCGGCTCTCGTCCGAGGCAAGGAACAGTGCGGCATTCGCGACATCGAACGCGTCGCCCATGTGTCCCATCGGCACCTGCGCGTCACGCGCGCGCCACATCGCCTCAATGTCGCCGCCGGCGTAACTCGCGGCAAGTCCGGCGGAGCGCTCGACCATCGGCGTCTTCATCAGGCCCGGCAGGATCGCGTTCACGCGGATTTTCTTCGGCGCGTATTGCGCGGCAGTGACGCGCGTGAGCTGGTTCATCGCCGCTTTCGAGGCGGCGTAGCTTGCATAGGCGACGCCGGTATAGCGCACCGAGGCGATCGACGAGATATTGATGATCGAACCGCCCTGCCCTTCCTGCGCGTATTGCCGCTCCATCACCGGGATGAAATGCTTCATGGCAAGAAACGCCGAGGTGAGATTGACGCTCATCACCCGGTTCCACTCGTCTTCCGGCAGATCGACGACGCCGCCGACCTCGGCGATGCCGACGTTGTTGTCGAGCACGTCGATGCGGCCGAACTCGCGCGCGATCTCGGTAACGAGCGCCTCGACCTGATCGGATTTGGTCACGTCGCATCGGCGGGCGATGGCCTTGCCGCCGCGATCCGTCACCAGACCGGCGGTTTCCTCGGCAGCGGCCAAGTTGTAATCGACCGCGACGATGCGCGCGCCCTCTTCGGCAAAGCGCACGGCGGTCGCCTTGCCGTTCCCCCAGCCGGGCCCCGAGGAGCCGGCTCCCATGATGATCGCGACCTTGCCGGCGAGACGAGCAGTCATCCTAGTTCTCCATCGAATTAGATTGGGTCGCGGACGCCAAGGTCAACCGGCAAGTCCCACCGGCAAGTCCCCAACCGGCAAATCTCAACCGCTGTGCATCCATCTCAGATGCACCGGAAAGCCCGTACCTTCAAGCAGGCTTGCGGTTTCATAGAGCGGCAGGCCGACGATGGCGCTGTAGGAGCCGATGATCTTGGTGACGAAAGCGCCGGCGATGCCCTGGATGGCGTAGCCGCCGGCCTTCCCGCTCCATTCGCCGCTGGCGAGATAGGCGTCGATCTCGGTGCCCGAAAGCCGCTTGAACCGTACGCGAGCCTCGACAAGGCGCTGGCTCTGGCGGCTGTCCGGCAGCATTACGACCACGCTCGTATAGACGCGATGCGCCCGCCCCGACAGCAGGCGCAGACAGAAGGCGGCCTCCGCCGCCGTCTCGGCCTTGGGCAGGATGCGCGAACCGAGCGCCACAACCGTGTCGGCAGCAAGAATATGCGCAGCGGCCAAAGTCTCGTCGTGTCGTGTCGCCTTGTGGGTCGCCGCCGCCTTCTCGCGCGCAATCCGCTCGACGTAAACGCGCGGCCGTTCGCGAACACGGGGCGTTTCATCGATCGAAGCGGCGATGACATCGTCCGGCGTGATGCCGATCTGCTGGAGAAGCTGAAAGCGGCGGGGCGATGCCGAGCCGAGAATAAGCCGGCCGATGCCGATATCGCGCCTTGTCATGAACCGCCTCCGGGGAACCTGACCCTAGCTTCTAGCGGGACCGCCGGTTCGGCACAACAGCCCGCGAACACGCGGCCGCCCTTGCATCACATATTAGATTTACCATAGTTTTATTGGTAAATGAAAAATATAACCATAATAATCATTTTTCTCTGTCGTGTTTTTATTTACCGCAAATGAATCAATTTTTATTCTTCTTTTGCCACCAAGCGCTGTTCGACATATCGTGACCACTCCACATTTCGTATTCGAGGTTGTCTCATGGTCGACAAGGTTTTCGAGAACTGGACTGACGAGCTTTCCGCCGGCTGGCGCACGCGCCCGGTGCTGGCGCAGCATAACCTGCACCGCAATCCGTTGTTCTCCCGCGAGACCCTCGCGCGGCTCATCGAGAGCTACCCGCTCGATCATCATGCGCTCGTCCACGTCAGCCACCGCGCCGACAAGACCCGCGTATGGCGCGAGGGCGAGATCGGCGAACTTTCCGGCGAGGAAGTGATCGACGCGATCGCCGCCGGCAAGCTCTGGCTCAACCTGCGCAACGTGCCGGAGGTCGACAGCCGCTACCGCGACCTGATCGACGGCATTTTCGCGGAGCTGCAGGGCTACATGCCCGACTTCGAGACCTACGACCGGACCATGGGCATCCTCATCTCCTCGCCCAACGCCTCGGTGCCCTACCATTCCGACCTGCCGGGCCAGTCGCTCTGGCAGATCGCCGGCTCGAAGCGCCTTTATCTCTACCCGGCGCAGGAGCCTTACCTGCCGCAGGCGGAGCTGGAGCGGATCGCGCTCTACGGCATCGAGGTCAACATGGGCTACGATCCGACCTACGACCGCGAGGCAATGATCGTCGATCTCCAGCCGGGGCAGATGATGACCTGGCCGCTTAACGCGCCGCACCGCGTCGAGAACCACGATTGCCTCAACATCTCCATGACCTCCGAGCATTGGACCGCTGAGATCAAGCGCACGCAGCAGATCACGATGGCCAACGGCGTGCTGCGCAATATGTTCGGCTGGACGCCGCGCTCGCGCCGCATCTCCGGCCCGGAATACGTGGCAAAGGCCGCACTTCAGGCGCTGGCGCGCCGCTCGCCGTGGGTCAAGCGCGCCCGCCGCGTTCGTCGCCCGATCGATTTTCGCCTCGTGAAATCGCAGCCGGGCGTCATCCAGGACATCCCGGCCTATACGCGCTGAAGCCGCAGGAAACCGCTCGATGCCCCGGACCTATCGCGCCCGCCTCGCCGCCTCGCCGGAAACGTTCGTCGAACGCTGGACGGCGCTGGATCCGGGCGCGACGCCGTTCCAATCGGCGCATTGGCTTGCCGCCTGGTACCGGCAGTTCGGAACGACCGATGACGGGATCAGCCCCGTGCTGGTCGAAATCGAGGAAACGACGAGCGGGACGCCAGCGATGGGTCTACCGCTCGTGCTGGACCGTCGCGGTCGGCAGGCCGTGATCCGCTTCGCCGATCTTGGCGTCAGCGATTACAACCTGCCGCTGCTTGGCACGGCCGCGCCCGACACAATCGAGGATGCGTACGCCGCATGGACGGCGGCCCGTAACGTGCTGCCGCGCGCCGACCTCTGCCAGTTCGAAAAGATGCCCGAGACCCTGCGGGAACGCCGGAATCCGCTGCTGCTCGCGCTTGGCGGGCATCGCTCGCATCTGAGCGGCGGGCTGGTCCGGCTCGGCGACGATTACGAAGCCTGGCTCGCCGCCCTGCCCCGTCACGACCGCAAGGAAATGGGCCGATTCTGGCGGGTCTTCACGCGTGGCGGCGACGCCCGCTTCATCCGCGCCCGCGATGCGGCGGAAGGCCGCGCCATTCTCGGGTGGCTCGAAGCCTCGCAGGATGCCCGTGCCGACGAGATGGGCTACGAATACCTTCTCGATCGTCCCGCCTACCGCGATCTCTACCGGTCGCTGGCGGAAGGCGGGATCGAGCGCGGCGATATCATCCTGACCGCGCTGAAGGCCGGAGACGAGTTCGTCGCCGCACTCTTCTGCATCGCCCACAAGCCGCGCTACACCATGGTCCGCATCGCGACGGCGAACGGCGAATGGTCCAACTGTTCGCCGGGTCGCCTCATCATCGAGCGGACGATGGCCGAGATGCACGGCGAAGGCTATTGCGAGATCGATTTCGGCATTGGCGAATTCGCCTACAAGCGCCGTTTCCATCCCGAGAGCATTCCGCTCTTTGATGCCACGGTCGCCACCTCGGTCTACGGGCTGCCGCACAAGGCGATTCACGAGGCCAAGGCCTATGTGAAGAGCCGCCCCGCCCTCGAACAGGCGGCACGGCGCGCCATGGCCTGGCGTCGGGGCAAAGCCGCCTGATCCTTCCATCGCCGCATCCGCTTATCCGCCAACCGGTGGTCACTTGGCGGGCGGATGCTTAGGTCAGCTTGCCGCGCGCCTCGACCTCGCCGGTGCCGATGATTTCTTCGCCGCGCACGAATACCAGCGTGCCGACGACGTTCACCACCGGGCAGATGTGGTTGGGGATGACCCGCACCACATCGCCGACCTTCGGCCGATCATTGCAGCGCGCGAGATCGAGAATGCCGTGCTCTTCCGAGAAGCGCGCGATCTCGGCCTCGGGGTGTTCGAGAATAAGGCCGTGACCCTTGAGGCCCCAGCCGGTCTCGGTCGTCAGCGTTTTCGAACCCGCGTCGAGAATACCGCGCTCCGGCGCGCCGCGGCTGACGACGGTTGTGTAGACGCGCAGCGCGCAATCCTCCTCCTTCGCGTAGCCAGCGGCCATCATCATGCGATCGTTGAAGATGGAGGTGCCGGCGCGGTGCTCGGTCGCCCCGGCGATCTGGCCGAGATTGAGCAGGTTCGGCGTGCCGCCGGTCGAGATCGAAGGGATACCGATACCCGCCTCGGCCAGCCCGGCGCGCACATCCGCGACGAATTTGTTGGTAATCTCGGCGGCATCTTCCGGCGGATAGAGCATCAGCCCGTCAAAGACGAGGCCCGGCGTCGCGACGATCATCTTCGCGAGCGTGATCGCCTCGGCGGGCTTCTCTACGCCCGCGCGCTTGCGCCCGGTGTCGCATTCGACGCGGACCAGCAGATCGCGGCCGGCCAATGCGGCGGCCTTGGCGAGGTGCTCCACGACCGTGGGGTTGTCGGCGGCGACGCGCATCGTCACCTTGCCCATCAGCGCAGCGAGCCGCGCCATCTTCTCCTCGCCGAGAAGGTTGTACGAGATGAAGATATCATCGGCGCCGCCCTCCGCCATCACTTCGGCCTCGCCGAGCTTCTGGCAGGTGATGCCCTTGGCGCCGGCGGCGAGCTGCATCCGCATCAGTTCGACGGACTTGTGCGTCTTGATATGCGGGCGGTTGGCGACGCCGGCCGCATCACAAAGCGCCTGCGTTCTGGCGATATTGCGATCGACGGCGTCCATGTCGACAACGAGCGCCGGCGTGCCGACCTCGCGGGCGATGCGGGTTTTCAGCTCTGTCATGGTTGCCGGCCTTTCATGGCTTCACCAGGAAAATGGCTTCGATCTCGACCGCCATGCGGTTCGGCAGCGACCCCATACCGACGGCCGAGCGCGCGTGTCGACCTGCCTCCCCCAAAACCTCGACGAAGAGATCCGAGCAGCCGTTGATGACCTTGGGGTGATCGGCAAAATCCGGCTCGGCGTTGACCATGCCGAGCAGCTTGATCGTCGCCTCGATGTGCGAGAGTTCACCAAGCGCGGCCTTCGCGGTCGCGAGCAGTTGCAGGCCGGTGAGGCGCGCTTCCTGATAGGCGTCCTCGATCGAGATATCCTTGCCGAGCCGCCCTTGACGATAGGTTCCGTCAGGCTTTTTCGGCCCCTGCCCGGAGAGATAGAGCAGGCTGCCGGCGAAGCGGAACGGCACGTAATTCGCGACCGGCACCGGAACCGGCGGCAGCACGATGCCAAGCTGTTCGAGGCGCTGTTCGGGCGTCATGCCGACACCTTCGGGAAACGGGACGTGCGCTTCGGATGCCACCATTTTCCTTTCAGAACAACACCTTCCGAGACGATCTTCTTGTCACCGATGAGGTGCTCACCCACTACGTCGACATAGTCGAACTTGCCTTCCTTCACGGTGAGGATCGTCGCATCGCCGAGCGAACCGACCTTGAGCGAACCGTATTCGGGGCGCTTCAGCATCAAGCCGGCATTCACGGTCGAGCATTTCACCACATCGTAGAGCGGCATGCCCATGCAGAGAAACTTCGACATGGTCGTGACCTGATCGAAGGCCGGGCCGTTGATGCAGAGCGCGTGCACGTCGGACGAGATGGTGTCCGGCTCGAAGCCGTTGGCGAGCATCGCGCGCGTGGTCTTGAAGGCGAATGACCCCTTGCCGTGGCCGATATCGAACAACACGCCGCGCTTGCGCGCCGCAAGCACCGCCGGCTTTACAGTGCCCTGCGCGGTCGCGGGGGAATTCGGGAAGGGGCGGAAGGCATGGGTCAGCACGTCGCCGGGGCGGAGCATATCCAGCACCTCCTCGTAGGACGGCGGCGGGTGGTCGATGTGGCACATCAGCGGCATGCCGACTTCCTCGGCGACCTGAAGGGCGATGTTGAGCGGCGCCGAGCCCTGCTCTCCCGAGGCGTGCAGCCCGACGCGGACCTTGATGCCGACGATGAGATCGCGGTTGGCATCCGCGACCTCCGCGCAATCGATCGGGTTCATCATGCGCAGATCGACGCTCTCGCCGACCATCACGCGCTTGTCGAAGCCGTAGATGCCGGCATGGCTGACGTGGAGATAGGCGAGAATGCGCGCCTGGCTGTGTTCGATCACGTGTTTGCGGAAGCCCGGCCAGTTGCCGGGACCTGCGGAGCCGGTGTCGACCGAGGTGGTGACGCCGGACATGCGGCAGAACTCGTCGGCGTCGATGCCGAGCGAAGTGCCGCCCCAATAGACATGCGTGTGCATGTCGATGAGGCCCGGCGTGACGATGTAGCCGGAAACGTCGCGGATTTCCTTCGCGCCCTTGAGATCCTTGCCGAAGCCGGACACCTTGCCGCCGGTGAAGGCGACATCAAGGATGCCGTCGTGCTTCTGGCTCGGATCGATGACCCGGCCACCCTTCAGGATAAGATCGTGCATTTGGTGCTCCTGTAACCCGTTATTCGGGAAGAACCGCGCCCTTGCGCTCGACGATCATCCGGTATTGCTCCGGTTCGCGATGGCGGGCGAAATTGAAGGTGGAATTCTTGTAGCTCTGGCCGAGATCGAGATCGCAGCGCGCGACGACCAGTTCATCCTCGCGGGTGATCGCCCGCGCGACGATCTCGCCGGTGGGCGCGGCGATGCAGGAGCCGCCGATCATCTCGCAGCCCTCCTCAAGTCCGCACTTGGCGACGCCGACGACCCAGGTCGCGTTTTGGTAGGCGCCGGCCTGCATTACGAGGTGGTTGTGGAAGTCGCCGAGCCGGTCATGCGCCGGCGCGGGCGGATTATGCACCGGGGTGTTGTAGCCGAGCAGGATCATCTCGACGCCCTGCAACCCCATCACGCGATAGCTCTCCGGCCAGCGGCGATCGTTGCAGATCATCTGGCCGAAGAGGCCCGATTGCAGGTCAGCCGGCGCGCGATTGACCGGCCAGGAGAGGTTCCCGACCTCGAAATAGCGCTTCTCCAAATGCTGGAAGGCGCGCCAAGGTTCGTGCTCGCGATGGCCCGGCAGGTGAATCTTGCGATACTTGCCGAGGATCTTGCCGTCCTTGCCGACGATGACTTGCGTGTTGAAGCGGCGGGTTCGCCCTTCCTCCTCGGTCAGTTCTGCGAAACCGAGCGAGAAGGCGATGCCGAACTCGCGCGCGGCGTTGAACAGCGGCGCGGTTTCGTTCGAGGGCATCTCGCGCTCGAAAAAGGTGTCGATCTCGGCCTGATCTTCCATGAACCAGCGCGGGAAAAAGGTCGTCAGCGCGAGTTCCGGAAAGGCGACAAGATCGCAACCATTGGATTTGGCTTCGCGGAGAAGTTCGATCATCCGGGCGACGACCTTCGCGCGGCTGTCCGCCCGCTGAATGGCGCCGAGCTGCGCAGCGCCGACGGTAATGACACGGCTCATGCCTCGACCTCCTCCGGCGTCCTGCCGACAAGCTGGGTGTAGAGCGCCGGATCGGTCGCGCCTTCGGTGCCGATCAGCAAGATGCGCGCGCCGGTGCCGAGCCCGAGCGCGGCGCGCATCGAGGGGTTCGCGGCGGCCTTCAGGAAGCCCGCCAGCCCCGCGACGCCGGATTCGCCCCCGACGACATGGGATTTCGCCAGCAGCCGCATAGCCGCGATCGCGTCCTGATCCTTGACGGTCATGAAGGCATCGGCGCCCGGCCCGAGCAGTTTCCACGCCAGAATGGAGGGTTCGCCGCAGGCAAGGCCGGCCATCACGGTATCGAGATCGCCGCCGACGAACTCGACCTTGCGCGCCTTCGCGCTTTCGAGCAGGCAGGCGGCCTTGTCCGGCTCGACGACGATGAACTTCGGCCGGTTTTCGCCGAATTTCTCCCAGTAATAGGAGAGCATCGCCGCCGCGACACCACCCACGCCGCCCTGAATGAACAGATGCGTGGGCTGGGCGCCCTGCTCGGCAGCCTCCATCGCCAGCACGGCATAGCCCTGCATCACGTCGCGCGGGACATCCTCATAGCCCGGCCACGACGTATCCGAGACGATCTGCCAGCCGTTGCGCGCCGCCGCTTCGGTGGAGGCGCGGACGGAAGCGTCGTAGTTCGAGCCTTCACGCACCACCTCGGCCCCGAGCGCCCGGATCGCCGCGGCACGGCCCTCGCTCACGCCTTCGTGGACGTAGATGACGGCCCGTGCCCCGGCACGCGCCGCGCCCCAGGCGACCGCCCGGCCGTGGTTGCCGTCGGTCGCGCAGGTGACGGTGAGCCCTGCGGCGCCCTTCTGCGCGACCAGCCGGTCCACCGCATAGGCGCCGCCGAGCGCCTTGAAACTGCGAAGAGCGAAACGCTTGCCCTCGTCCTTGTAGAGCACCTGCGCGACGCCGGAATCGCGCGCGATCGCGGTCAGGTCGCGCAGCGGCGTCGGCGCATAGCCTGCCCAGGCCGCGATATGGGCGCGGGCCTCCCCGGCTTTCGCCAGAGAAAGGATCGCCTGCAAGTCCTCGCCGTAGGCCATTCCCCGTTCGAGCGCGGGGTTGAGGATGAAGTCATCCATTCTTCTTGTTCTCTTTCAAGATCGGGTTTTCGGCGGCCGGCAGATCGTGGAGATGGCAGGCCGCCTGATGCTTCTCGCCCATCATGCGAAGCGCGGGCTCCTCCGAGCGGCAGCGGTCGAAGGCGTGCGGGCAGCGGGTATTGAACCGGCAGCCCTTCGGCGGGTTGATCGGGCTCGGCACGTCGCCGGTCAGCAGGATGCGTTCGCGATTGGCTTCCGGGTCCGGAATCGGCACCGCCGACAGCAGTGCCTGCGTATAGGGATGCATCGGCGCGGAGAAGATGGCGTCGCGGGTGCCGATCTCGACGATCTTGCCGAGATACATCACCGCGACGCGGTGTGTCATGTGCTCGACAATGGCGAGGTCGTGGCTGATGAACAGCAGCGCGAGGCCAAGTTCCTGTTGCAGGTCGCACAGCAGGTTGACGATCTGCGCCTTCACCGAGACGTCGAGCGCCGAGACCGCTTCGTCGCAGATGATGACATCCGGCTCGGCGGCGAGCGCGCGGGCGATGCCGATGCGCTGGCGCTGCCCGCCGGAAAACTCGTGCGGCCAGCGATCGACCGCGTCGCGCGGCAGGCCCACCTTGTCCATCAGCTTCGCGAGACGCTCGTCGATCTCGGCCTTGCTCTTCGCCAGCCCGAAATTGGTGATCGGCTCGGCGAGGATGTCCCGCACCCGCATGCGCGGGTTGAGCGAGGAGAACGGATCCTGAAACACCACCTGAATGCGCTGGCGCAAGGGGCGTAGCTTGGCGTTCGAGAGCTCGTCGATCCGCTCACCGTTGAGCACCACCTGTCCGTCCGTGATCGTGAACAGGCGCAGGATCGCCTTGCCGACGGTCGATTTGCCGCAGCCGCTTTCGCCGACGAGCGAGAGCGTCTCGCCGCGCTCGATGGCGAAGGAAACACCATCGACCGCATAGACATGGCCGACCACGGTCGAGAAGAAGCCGCCGGTGATCGCAAAATGCTTCTTGAGATCATTGACCTCCAGCACCGGACCGGAATGTCGATGGGGCGCATTCATGCTGGAGCGAGCTCCTTCTCGGCGTGATGGCAGGCGGCGATCTGGCCGGGCGCCTTTTCCTCGAGGCCGGGCGCGAACTTGCGGCAGATGTCGGTGACCTTCGGGCAGCGGCCGGCGAAGACGCAGCCTTCGATCCGCTTCTTGAGGCTCGGCACGAGGCCCGGAATCTCGGCAAGACGCGTCGCGGTTCCGGTCTGCGAAGAGCCGAGACGCGGCACCGCGCCGAGCAGGCCTTGCGTGTAGGGGTGCTTCGGCGAGCGGAAGAGCTGCTTGACCGGTGCTTCCTCGACCTTGCGGCCGGCATACATCACGACGACCTGATCCGCGACCTCGGCGACGACGCCGAGATCGTGCGTGATGAGCATGATCGCCGCGCCGACCCGCGCCTTGAGATCGCTCATCAGATCAAGGATCTGCGCCTGAATGGTGACGTCGAGTGCGGTCGTCGGCTCGTCCGCGATCAGGAGCTTGGGCGAACAGGCCAACGCGATGGCGATCATCACGCGCTGACGCATGCCGCCGGAGAGCTGGTGCGGGTATTCGTCCACCCGCCGCTCCGGCGCCGGGATGCCGACGAGCCGCAGCATCTCGACCGCGCGGGCATGGGCTTCCTTGGCGCTGAGATTCTGATGGAGCTGAAGCGATTCCCCGATCTGCCGGCCGATGGTCAGCACCGGGTTGAGCGAGGTCATCGGCTCCTGGAAGATCATCGAGATCTCGTTGCCGCGGATCGCACGCATTTCATCCGGCGTGCATTCGAGCAGATTGCGGCCCTGAAAGCGGATCGCGCCCGCCATCTTGCCCGGCGGCTCCGGGATGAGTCGCAGGATCGACATCGCGGTGACGGATTTGCCGCAGCCGGACTCGCCGACCACGGCCAGAGTCTGCCCGGCCTCGATGGAGAAGGTCACGCCATCGACGGCGCGGTTGATGCCATCCGGCGTGCGGAAGTGCGTTTGAAGCTGTTCGATTTCGAGGAGTGCCATTCTTCCCTCCCCTCAGATCTTCTTGGCCATGCGGGGGTCGAGCACGTCGCGCAAGCCGTCGCCCACGAGGTTGACTGCGAGAACGGTGATCGACAGGAAAATCGCCGGGAACATCACGATATGCGGCTTCACCTGCCAGAGCGTGCGGCCGTCGGCCATGATATTCCCCCAAGAGGGAATGGTCGGCGGAATGCCGGCGCCGATGAAGGAGAGGATCGCTTCCACGATCATCGCCGAGGCGCAGATGTAGGTCGCCTGCACGCTCATCGGCGCGAAGGTGTTCGGCAGGATGTGGCGCAGGATCAGCATCGGCGTGCGCGTGCCGGCGGCGATGGCCGCTTCGACATACGGCTGCTCGCGCAAGGTGAGCACGACGCCGCGCACCAGACGCGCGACGCGCGGGATTTCCGCGATGGTGATCGCGATGATGACGTTGCCGACCGAACCGCGCGTGAGCGCCATCAGTGCGATGGCGAGCAGGATCGGCGGGATCGACATCATGCCGTCGATCACGCGCATGATGAGGCTGTCGGCCCAGCGCACCATGCCGGAAACGAGGCCGATCACCAGCCCGACGACCGAGGCGAGGAAGGCCACCGCGAAGCCGACGATCAGCGATATCCGCGCGCCATAGACGACGCGGGAATAGATGTCGCGACCGAACATGTCGGTGCCGAACCAGTAGATCGAGGACGGCACCCGGGTGCGTTTCGACGGCGCGAGCGCAGTCGGGTCCACGGTCCAGAGATACGGCGCGGCGATCGCCATGAAGAACATCAGCAACAGCAGCGCCGCGCCGATGGCGATCGAGGGGTTGCGGCGGCAGAAGCCGATGAAACCCCTGGACGGCTTCCGTTCGGGCAGGATGTCCGGCAGTTGCGGGGCAACGACGAGGCCGGCAGTCTCGGTGGGGTCGAGCGGCTTCGTCATGTCAGTACCGGATGCGCGGGTCGATCAGCGTGTAGACGAGATCGACGAGGAGGTTGATGAGCACGTAAACGAAGGAAAACATCAGCACGACGCCCTGAATGACCGGGTAGTCGCGCCGCAGGATCGCATCGACCGTCAGGCGGCCGAGGCCGGGAATGGCGAAAACACTCTCCGTCACCACCGCGCCGCCGATCAGCAGCGCGATGCCGATGCCGATAACGGTTACCACCGGGATCGCGGCGTTCTTGAGCGCGTGCAGGAACAGGATCGACATCTGGCCCACGCCCTTCGAGCGCGCGGTGCGGATGTAATCCTGCTGGAGCACTTCGAGCATCGAGGCGCGGGTGATGCGCGCGATCAGCGCGATATAGACAAAGCCGAGCGTGATCGAGGGCAGGATGAGGTTTTCGAACCACGGCCAGATACCCTGGCTGAGCGGCGTATAACCCTGCACGGGGAGCCAATCGAGCTTGAGCGCAAAGATATAGGCGAGCAGATAACCCACGACGAAGACCGGCACCGAAAAGCCGGTAACGCAGAAGGCCATCGCCAGCCGATCGATCCAGGTGTTCGCCTTCCACGCCGCAAGCACGCCAAGCGGCACGGCGATGACGATCGCGAGGAACAGTGTGACCACCATCAACGAGACTGTCGGCTCGATGCGCTGGGCGATCAGTTGCGAAACGGGCAGAGAGGTGAAGATCGAGATGCCGAGATCGCCCTGAAGTACGCGGAACAGCCATTCGCCGAAGCGGACAAGAAACGGCCGGTCGAGCCCCAGCCCCTGCCGGATGCGCTCGACATCGGCGGGCGTCGCCTGATCGCCGGCGATCACCGCCGCCGGATCGCCCGGCGCGATGTAAAGCAGCGAGAATACGAACAAGGCCACGAAAGCCATCACCGGAACGGTGGCGATCGCACGGCGGACAATGAATGCCAGCATCGTTGTTCTTCTATCCTGTCGTTCGGTTGAGGCCGAAAGGCCGGATCAAAGTCCTGTTACGGCGCGTTTTCCATCGACGAAATTCGCGCTGGTCTTCCGCCGCCGCGCCGGGGGAGCGCGGCGGCGGAGCGGTGCGGAACGAAGAGCTCAGCTCTTCGAGACGCCCCAGAAGAACGGCAGCGGGCCCTTGACGACGCCGGAGACGTTCTTCCGCCAGGCGGTGTAGCTGAGGAAGAAGCCGGTCGGCGCGAAGATGACATCCTCGAGCGCGGCCTTGTTGAGCGCGGCGATCGCCACCTTTTCCTCGTTGATGTCCTTGGCGTCGAACCAGGCCACGACATCCTTTTCGACCTCGGGCGAGTTCGGCCAGCCGAACCAGGCCTTGTCGGCGTTGCCGCGGATGGCGGTGTAGGACGAGGGGTTGATGCAGTCCGCGCCGGCATGCCAGGTGTGGAACATGTTCCAGCCGCCCTTGCCCGGTTCGGTCTTCTGCGCGCGGCGGGCGCCGACGGTGCCCCAGTCGGTGGCGACGAAGTCCACCGTCATGCCGAGCTTCTTGAGCAGGTCCGCGGTCACCTCGCCCATCGGCTTGAGGTTCGGCTGATCCTGCGCGACGAGACAGGTGACCGGCTCGCCCTTGTAGCCGCCCTCTTCGAGCAGCTTCTTGCCTGCGTCGATCGACTTCATCTTGAGGATTTCGCCGCCCGCCTCGGTGTAGAGCGGTGTTCCGGGCGTGAAGAAGCCGGGAATCGGCTTCCAGAGCTTGTCGTCGTCACCGACGATGCCGCGCATGTAGTCTTCCTGGTTCATCGCGGCGAGAATGGCGCGACGGTTCTTGACGTTGTTGAACGGCGCGAACAGGTGGTTCATGCGGAAGGCGCCGATATTGCCGAGCGGGTCGCCGATATCGACCGAGATATTCTTGTTGGCGCGCAGGACCGGCACCAGATCCGAGATCGGGTTCTCCCACCAGTCGACCTCGCCGTTCTGGAGCGCGGCCGAGGCGGTCGCCGGGTCCGGCATGATGACCCATTCGATGCGGTCGACCAGCATCTTCTTGCCGCCGGCGAGCCAGGAAGCCGGCTCCTCGCGCGGCTTGTAATCGGCGAAGCGTTCGAACACCGCCTTGGCGCCGGGTACCCATTCCTCTTTCTTGAACTTCATCGGGCCGGAGCCGATGTATTCGGTGATCTGCTTGAACGGGTCGGTTTGGGCGATGCGCTCCGGCATGATGAAGGAGCACGGCGAGTTGTTCTTGCCGAGCGCGAGCAGCATCTTCGGATAGGGCTTCTTGAGCGCCCAGCGGAAGGTGAGATCGTCAACCGCCACCAGCTCGTTCTGGATCGCAGTGATCATCAGGCCCATCGGGTCGCGCGCGGCCCAGCGCTTCAGGCTCTGCACCGCATCCTTGGCGCGGACCGGTTCGCCGTCATGGAACTTCATGCCGGCGCGCAGCTTGAAGGTCCAGACGAGGCCATCGGCGGAGACGCTCTCGTTCTCGACCATCTGGCGCTTGGGCGAGAGGTTCTCGTCCACGCCGTAAAGCGTATCCCACACCAGCGCTGCGGCGTTGCGGACGACGTATTGCGTGCCCCAGATCGGGTCGAAGTTCGCGAGGTTCGATTGCGGAACGAAGCGCAACACCTTGTTGCCCGCACCCTGCGAGAGGGCCGGAGTCGAAAGCCCGCCGCTCGCCGCGAAGAGCGCCGCACCGCCCGTTGTTTTGATGAAAGTCCTGCGATCCATTCTTAAGTCTCCCATTGTGACGTCGAGGAAGGCACGGCAACCGAGATGCCTTTTTGATGAGCATTCAATCGGCTGAATTCAGAATACAAACTTGCAAGGGGTATGCCAGCGGTGATTTTCTCCTCCGGGTTCGCTAGCCGGGTGCCGATGTGTAATCGGGCTGGTTTCGCCCGCTCTTGCGCGGTGCGGAAAGGCGCGGAATCGCCGAAACGGCCTCGTAAGCGCGCGCAGCACGCAACACGAGCCGATCCGCGCCGAAGGCGCCGATGATCTGGAGGCCCGCCGGCAGCCCTTCGGCGGTCAATCCACACGGGATAGAGGCCGCGGGCTGCTGCGTCAGGTTGAACGGATAGGTGAAGGGGGTCCAGCGCGTCCAATCCTCGCCATAGCGCCCATGTGCAGGCGTTAGGCGGCCTGCCTCGAAAGCAGGCAGCGGCAGGGTCGGCGACAGGAGGAGATCGTGGCGCGCGTGAAAGGCCGCCATCCGCGCGGCAAGCGCGTTGCGCTGGTAGAGCAGCGCATCGACGTATTCCGCCGCCGAGATCCCCTCGCCCATTTCAGCGACGGCGACGAGGCCGGGGTCCATCTTCGCGCGCTCGGAAGCCGGGATGCCCTTGAGGGCGAGCGCGGCACCGCCGGCCCAGAGCGTCATCAGCGGCGCGATCGGATCGGCAAACCCCGGATCGGCCTCGACGATCTCCGCGCCGAGGCGCGCGAAGGTCTCGACGGCTTCGCGCACCAGGTTCGCGATATCCGGGTGAACCTCGACATCGAGCCCGAGCTTCGGCGAATAGGCGATCCGGAGCCCCTTCACACCCGCTTCCAACCCGTCGAGATAATCCTCGATCGGCAGGGTCGCGGTCATGTCGCGGGAATCCGGCCGGCCGATGACGTTCATCGCCAGCGCGGCGTCGCGCACGGTGCGGGTCAACGGGCCGAGGTGGGCGAGAAAGCCCATCGTCGAAATCGGAGAAGCCGGCACGTGGCCGTAGGTCGGCTTGATGCCGAAGACGCCCGTAAAGCCGGCCGGAATGCGGATCGAACCGGCGCCATCGGTGCCGATATGGATCGCGCCGAGATTGAGCGCTGCTGCCGCAACCGCGCCGGACGACGAGCCGCCGGTGGTCTTCGCGATATCCCACGGATTGCGTGTGTTGCCGGAAAGGGGCGAATCCGAGGTGCCCTTCCAGCCGTATTCGGGCATCGTCGTCTTGCCGAGGATGACGCAGCCCGCCGCGCGCAGCTTCTCGGCGACGGGGCAATCCTCCTTCGCCGGCGCGGAATCGGAGATCGCCGAGCCCCGCCGGTTCGGCCAGCCGGCAACGGCGAGATTGTCCTTGATCGTCACCGGCACGCCGTCGAGCGGACCGACCGGCATACCGGCGCGATAGCGCGCCTCCGCCTCGCCCGACGCCTTCAGCGCCTCCTTGTGGCCGACCACGAGAAACGCGTTGATCTCCGGCTCGAACCGATCGATGCGCGCGAGAATATCCGTCGTCACCTCGACCGGCGAGAGCGTGCCGGCGCGGAAGCGCTCGACCATTGCGACGGCATCGAGGCGGGCAATGTCGGTCATGAGGAAGGTGCTCCAGCGGCACTATGCATTGGCGGCATCCCAGGCGACGTGCAGCAGGATATTCGCGCCGGCGACGATGTCCTCGTCGGTCGAATATTCCTTGGGGTTGTGCGAGAGCCCGGCGATCGAAGGGACGAAGATCATGCCGGTGGGGCAGAGCCGCGCCATCATCTGCGCATCGTGACCGGCGCCGGAGATCATCCGCCGCACCGGCAGGCCGAGCGTTTTCGCTGCCGTCTCGACCCGCGCGATCATCGGTTCGGCGAAGGGCGTAGCCGGGAAACGTGCAAGATCACGGATCGAACAGGTGATGCCGTAATTCGGGCATTCGCGGGCGATGAAATCGCGCAGCGCCGCTTCGGCCTCGGCGAGCTTCTCGTCGGAGGGGTTGCGCAGGTCGAGCGTGACCGTGACGCGCTCGGGAACGACGTTGACGTTGCCCGGTTCCGTGCGGATGAAGCCCATGTTGGCGAGCTGGCCGGTAATCCGATGGGTCAGCTCATGCGCGAACAGGTTGATGCGCGCGGCCATCAGCCCGGCATCCTTGCGGTATTTCATCGGCGTCGTACCGCCGTGGTTCGGCTGGCCACCGAGCACGAGTTCGAGCCAGGTGATTGCCTGGATGCCGGTGACAGCGCCGATGCCACCGCCTTCCTGCTCCAGCACCGGCCCCTGCTCGATATGCAGTTCGAAATAGGCATGCGCCTTGAGGAAGCCCGGCTTCTCCGGTCCGTCATAGCCGATGCGCTTCAATTCCTCGCCGAGCACGGCGCCGTCGGCGTCCTTCTCGGCATAGGCATCCTTCACGGCGAGGCCGCCGGCCCAGACGTAGGAGCCGAGCATATCCGGGTGAAAACGCGCGCCTTCCTCGTTGGTGAAGGCGATGACCGCGATATCCCGCTTCGGCGTGAGGCCGAGATCGCGCAGCGTCGCGACCACTTCCAGCCCGCCGATCACACCGAGCGCGCCATCATAGCGACCACCCGAACCCACCGTATCGATGTGCGAACCGAGGATAACCGCCGGCCCCTCTTCCTGCCCCTTGAGGATGCCGACGATATTGCCGATGGCATCGACCTTCACGTCGAGCCCGAGCGCCTGCATCTGGCCCACCAGCCAGTCGCGGCCCTGCTTGTCCTCGTCGGAAAGCGCGAGGCGGCGGCAACCGCCTTCTGGCGTCGCGCCGATCTTCGCGAGCGACATCAGCCGCGAAACGAGCCTCGGACCATCAATGCGGATGTTCGACTGCATCCTTTTCCCTCACTTCAACTGCCCCCGGAGACGACCTTCCGGTCAATCCCGAAGGCCACCGCCTCAATCCCTGATCCCGGCGGCATAGCCGAAGGCGACCGCCGGTTCGGCCGCCGTCTCGACCCAGACGCTCTTGGTCTGCGTGTATTCGTAAAGCGCTTCCACGCCGCTCGACCGGCCGTAGCCGCTCATGCCGAAGCCGCCGAAGGGCGAAGAGACGTGGATGGTCTTGTAGCCGTTGATCCAGAACGTCCCGGCGCGGACCGCCGCCGCAACGCGATGGGCGCGCCCGACATCGCGGGTCCAGACGGCACCGGCGAGGCCGAATTCGCTGTCGTTCGCCAGCATGACCGCTTCTGCCTCGCTGTCAAACGGGATCGCCGCGACCACGGGGCCGAAGGTCTCGGTGCGGGCAAGGCCGGAATGGTTGGAGACATCCCGCAGCAGGGTCGGCGCGACGAAATAGCCGCCCGGCGGCAAATCGCGCGTGTCCGTCGCGAGGCGTCCGCCTTCGGCGACCGCGCGCTCAATCTCGCCGGTGACATGGCGGAACTGCTTCTCGTTGTTGATCGGGCCGACCTCGGTGTCCGGATCGAGCGGATCGCCGACGCGGATTTTCGCCGCCCCCGCTGCAACCTTTTCGCAGAAGCGATCATAGATCGAGCGCTCGACAAACAACCGCGAACCCGCAACGCAGCTCTGGCCGGCGCCGGAGAAGACCGCCGCCTGCGCGCCGAGCGCGGCTCGGTCGAGGTCGGCATCGGCAAAGACGATATTGGCGGACTTGCCACCGAGTTCGAGCAGGCTGGGGATCAGCCGCCGCGCCGCGCTCTCGGCAATGATGCGCCCGGTGCCGACCGAGCCGACGAACACCACCTTGCGCACCGCGGGATGCGTCAGCGCGCCCTGCCCGGTGGTTGCGCCATAGCCGGCAAGAATGTTGACGACCCCCTTGGGCAAGCCGGCCTTCTCCGCCAGCGCCGCCAGCGCGACCGATGTCAACGGAGTCAGTTCCGAGGGCTTGAGCACCACCGTGTTACCGGTCGCGAGCGCAGGCGCGATCTGCCAGCCGGCGGTGAAGACCGGCGCGTTCCACGGCGTGATCTGAAGGACCACGCCATAAGGCTCGCGCCGCGTGTAATTGAGATGCGAGGTCGGCACCGGGATGACATCGCCGTGGAACTTGTCGCACCAGCCGGCGTAATACTCGAACATTTCCGCGACCTTGGCGACCTCGACGCGCGTGTCGCGGATCGGCTTGCCGGCAGAGAATGCCTCGAGTTGCGCCAGCGGTTCGGCATGGTCCAACACCGCGCGCGCGATCGCCTGCAGGACCCGGCCGCGCCGCGCCGCCGGCATGGCTGCCCAGGCGGGATGCGCGGCAGCGGCGGCTTCGACAGCCCGCCGGGAGACAGCCTCGCCGGCGTCGCGATAAGTGTACAGGGGCGCGCCGGTCGCCGGGTTGGTGATGCCGATATCGGCCCCTTCCCCGGCGACGAGAGCGCCGTCGATAAAAGAGCCGGCTTCCACACCCTGGGGGAGAAAAGGGGCGAGAAAGCCGGCAAGGCGTGCATCCATCGTCGCGCTCATCGGCTCTTCTCCTGAAAGAAGGGCGATGAGGAGAAATCCGGATGCGCGGTTATCGCGTTGAAATCCGTGCCGGCGCCAAGCTGCGCATAGGCTTCTTCCCAGAGCGCGACCGCCTGGGTTGCCATCGGCAGATCGAGGCCGAGCTCCTCGACGAGGCGCGCCGCGAGGCCGACGTCCTTGCGCATCAGGCCGATGGAAAATCCCGAATTGAAGGCGCCGTTCAGCACCCAGTTCGGCAGATTGACTTCCGATACCGCCGAGCGGCCCGAGCCGGCATTGACACCGGCCAGCACCGCGGCCGGATCGAGCCCCGCCCCACGGATGATCGCCAGCGCCTCGGCGGCGGTCAGCAGATGGGAGGCGCAAAGCAGATTGTTGACGAGCTTGGCGACATGCCCAGCGCCGACCGGGCCGACATGCACGCGTTTCGCGCTCAGGGCGGCCAGAACGGGTTCGGCCCGGGCGAGATCGGCCGTTTCGCCGCCGATCACCATTGTCATCGTGCCCGCATGGGCGCCCTTCGGCCCGCCGCTGACGGGAGCATCGAGGAAGGCCAGGCTCTTTTCCTTCGCCAGCGCAGCCATCCGGCGGGTCGTTTCGGGATAGGAGGTCGTCGTATCGACGATCAGCGTACCCGGCCGCGCATGGGCGAGAACGCCGTCCGGCCCGGCCATCACGGCCTCGACGATCTCGGCGTTCGGCAGCGAAAGGATCAGGACATCGGTCGAGGCGCAAAGCCCGGCGATGCTCTCCGCCACATCCACACTCTCGGCAGCGAGGCGCGCGCGTGTTTCGGCGGCGGCATCGAAACCGGCGACGCGGTGACCGGTGCCGATGAGGCGCAGCGCCATGCCCCGCCCCATATTGCCCAGTCCGATTACGCCGATTGCCGTCATCACGCCCCCGTTCCAGCGGATGAGCGCTGGAGGTAGGGCCATGCTAACCAGCGGTTTTTGCCGCAGACATAACCGGCGCGATGCATTATCGTTGACTCCAGAGCAACGATCTACGAAATTCCGCCATGTCCCTCGATGATCACCGCCTGCGCTATCTCCACGAGACGATCCGCCACGGCTCGGTGCGGGGCGCGGCGGACTTTCTCGGGGTCAATCCGTCCGTCGTCAGCCGACAGATTGCCCAGCTTGAGAAGGAACTCGGCATGCCGCTGCTGGAGCGGCTCGGGCGTGGCATCCGGGCCACCGAGGCGGGCGAACTGCTCTCGAACCGCTATCGCCAGTGGACGGCGGACCGCGAGGACACGATTGCCGAACTGCGCGAGATTCAGGACCTCAACCGCGGCCATGTCTCGGTCATTCTTGGCGAGGGCTTCATCAGCGACCTGATGTCCGGTTCGCTCCGGCGCTACTGGGAGCGCTATCCGCGCCTCACCATGTCGCTCGAATTCGGCGGCTCGACCGATATCACGCATGCGGTCGCGAACGACCTCTGCCACATCGGCCTTGCCTACAACATCAAGCCCGATCCGCGCGTGCGCATCTGGCGGGCGATGCGGCACCCCGTGGACCTCATCGTCCGACCCGATCATCCGCTCGCGCGCCAACGCGGCAAGATCACCCTCAGGGATGTCTCGGCCTATCCGGTCGCCCTGCTCTACGCGAATTCCGGCGTCCGCCAGCGTGTCACCATCGCGGAAGCCGCCGAGAACATCGAACTGACGCCGCGTCTCACCGCCACCTCGATCAGCATCCTGCGGCATTTCGTGGTCGCGAATGTCGGGGTCACGCTCCTTCCGGCCTTCTCGGTCGGGCCGGACCTCGCAGACGGGACGCTGCTGGCGCTGCCGGTCGAAAACGCGTTGCTGCAATCGACCGAGGCGCAGATCGTCACCCGGATCGGGCGGCGGCTGCCGGAGGCGGCGAGCCAGCTCCTGCGCTTCCTGACCGCGCAGATGTCCGCCTTCTCGGAACGCCCCGAGGGCGGGATTACTGCCCGGTTCTGATTTCGCGCCAGAGGTCGCGCGCCCTGAAGGCGAGCGTCATGAACGGCAGGAACCACGGCCGGCCATCATAGAAGGGAACCGCCGTAAACGGCACGTCGTCGAACGCCGTCCTGCCTTCGGGCTGGCCGAGAATCTTCTGTGCGAGGCGATGGCCGAGGTAGGGCATCAGCGCGACGCCGGAGCCGTTGCACCCCAGCGCATACCAGAGCCCGTCGCGCTGTCCGATCCCCGGCAGATCGGAACGCGTCATGGCGACATTGCCGGTCCAGACATGGGAGACAGCGACATCGGCAAGGCTCGGGAACAGCGCCACCAGTTCGCGCTTGAGCCGCGCCCCGGCATTGTCGAGATCGATCGGATGCAGCGCCGCGCGACCGCCGAGCACGATGCGCTTATGGTCGGGCGACGGGCGGTAATAGAGATGTTTCTCGCGCGTCTCGACGATCATGCGCATCGAGGGGATCAGCTCGCGCACCCGGTTCTCGCCGAGTTCCTCGGTCGCGATCAGATAGCTCGGGATCGGCACGAGACGGCGCGCCAGCGGCACGAAGGGGCGCCCCGAATAGCCGTTGGTGGTCACGACCAGTTCGGCCGCCTTCACGGTGCCGCGCCGGGTCGCGACGCTGAAACCATCGGCCTCGCGCGACCAGCCTTCGACCGCGCAATAGCCGGCGACTCCCGCGCCGGCCTGCCGCGCGGCCGCGAGCAGCCCCTGCTGGAACAGCGCCGGATGCAGGCCGGCATGGCTGTGGAAGATCAAGCCGCCCTGATAGGAATCCGTCGAGATTTCCCGGCGCATATCGCCTTTCTGCACGACATCGACCGGAAGGCCGACATTCCGGCGCAGGAGATCGGCCTCGCGGCCCATGGTATCGTAATCCGCCACGGTCCAGGCGCCGCGCAGGCGGCCGACCGGCCTCAGCCCGGCGTCCATGCCCGTCTCGGCGATGAGCGCCTTGGCATAGTCGAGCGAGGCGATGCCTTCGAGGATCATCGCCTTGGCAAGCGCTTCTCCATAGCGCTCGATCAGCCCGGAATAGGACAGCCGGTGGCCGTGCCCGATCATCCCGCCCGAGCGGCTCGACGCGCCGAAGCCCGGCGGCCCCGCCTCGCAGACCAGAACGCTACGCCCGCCCCGCGCGAGGGTCAGCGCGGCGGAAAGCCCGGCGTAGCCGGCCCCGACGACAAGGACATCGACCTTCGCCGGCAACGCGACGTCGGACTGCTGCTCGCGCGGCGCGGCATCCCACCAATAGGGATCGTGGTTCGGGATGGAATGGGCCAAGGCGGAGGTTCCCGTGCGGAGGAGTCCGGCGACAAAAAGTCCGGTGCCTTCATGCGGCGATCCGATTTGTGACAAGCGGCCGCTTGTTGCGCAAGGAGGTTGCAGAAATTTTTTCTGCATCTGTCTTGCGCCAGAGAAGTTTTCCGCGCGACGATGGCGGGAGGAGGATTTCTTGTGCAGGAGGACGCTTGACGGAGATCCTGATCATCGGCGGCGGCATCATCGGCTGCGCCAGCGCCTATCATCTGGCGCGCGGCGGCGAACGCGTCCGGCTGATCGAGAGCCGTACCCTCGCCGCGATGGCCTCCGGCTGGACGCTCGGCGGTGTTCGCCAGTCCGGCCGCGATCCGGCGGAGCTTCCCCTCGCCCGCGCGGCGGTGGCGCGATGGCCGGGGCTCTCCGAGGAACTTGGCGCCGATACGGGCTACCGCCAAGACGGCAACCTCCGCCTCGCCCGAACCCCTGAAGAGGTCGGAACGATCCGCACGATGATCGCCGCGCAGCGATCCCTCGGCCTCGTGCTCGATTTCCTGCCCGATCCGGCGGCGATCCGGACCATCGCACCGGCCGTGGAATCGGTCGCCCTCGCCGCCTCCTTCTGCCCGACGGACGGTTATGCCGATCCGGTGGCCGCCACGACAGCCTTCGCGAACGCCGCGCGCCGGCATGGCGCACAGATAGACGAAGGCCTACAGGCTCTGGAACTGGTCGAGCGCGGCGGCCGCGTCGTTGGCGTGGAAACCGGCGCGGGCTTCATCGCGGCGGACCGGGTGATCGTCGCGGCCGGCACGCATAGTGCGGGGCTGCTCGCGCCGCTCGGCCTTGACCTGCCGCTGGACGTCATGCAGGTTCAGGTCGCGCTGAGCGCGCCGTGCGAACGCGTGTTCCGGCAGGTTTTCGGCGTCGCCAATGCCGATTGTGCCGGGCGCCAGCAACCTGACGGGCGCTTCCGCTACACCTCCGGTATCGGCCCCTACCCCGGTGATCCCGAACGCTGGACGGCCTCCTCGCTCGCGCCGGAGGTTGCGGCGATGGAAGCACTGCGCCAGCGCATCGGCACGTTCCTGCCCGCGCTCGCGGCCGCGCCCATCGAGCGAAGTTGGGGCGGGCTGATCGACATGACACCGGACGGACTGCCGGTGATCGCCGCGCTTCCGCGCCTGCCCAGCCTCGTCGTCGCGGCCGGTTTTTCGGGGCATGGGTTCGGCATCGCGCCGGCGGTCGGCGAGGCCGTCGCCGCACTGGCGGCCGGCAGGCCATCCCGGTTCGACCTTGACGCCTTCCGCTTCGACCGCTTCCCGCAAGGCGCCCGGTCAGCGCCGATGACATTGCACGGCTAGTCATGCTCGATCTCACGGACAAGGTTTTCCTCATTACCGGCGCGAACCGGGGCATCGGCCTCAAATGCGCCGAGGTGCTCTATCGGCGCGGCGCGCGGCTGAGCCTCGGTGTGCGCGACAAGCGCAGCCTCGACAGCTTCCTCGAAGGCCGCGACCCGCAACGTATCCTGATCGGCCGTTATAACGCCGAGGACTGGGCGAGCCACGAGGCCTGGGTTGGCGAAACGCTCGCGCGTTTCGGCCGGATCGACGGGCTGATCAACAATGCCGGCATCAGCGTCGGCGTCACCCTGCGCGATGCCGACGAGGCGAGCCTCGACAAGATCTGGGCGGTGAACTGCAAGGCGCCGCTCAACATGATCCGCCTCACCCTGCCCCATCTCGAAGCCTGCGGCGCCGGCCGCGTCGTCAATGTCGCCTCGATGTCGGGCAAGCGGGTGCGCAACAACAACGTCGCCTACAACATGACCAAGTTCGCGGTGGTCGCGCTCTCACACGCGACGCGACGGATGGGCTGGGACAAGGGCCTGCGCGTCACGGCGCTGTGCCCTTCCTTCGTCCGCACCGATCTGACGCGGGATGTCACCACGGTCGCCGCCGAGAACATGACCGACCCGCAAGACCTCGCGGAATTGGTCGCGACGGTCATTTCCCTGCCGAACACTGCCAGTGTCGCCGAGTTGCTCGTCAACTGCCGGCTCGAGGATATGGTATAGACAATATGCAGAATACCGGGTTGCGCTCCGGCGCGAATTCGGCCCAATATCGACCAAAGCACAACAAGGGGGTCTTTCCATGAAGCGAAAACTTTCTCTCGGACTGGCTGTTGCGGCCTGCCTCATCGCAGGTTCGGCGATGGCGCAGAAGAAAACGCTCGTCATCGGCATGGGCTCCGCGGATGCCGGCAAGCTCGATCCGCACCTCGCCTCGACGACGCCGGACAAGGGCCTGCTGAACTTCATCTTCAACGGCCTCGTCCGCATCAAGCCGGGTCAGGCGAGCCCGGATTTCATCGAGCCGGATCTCGCCGAAAGCTGGACCAGCAACAAGGACGGCACCGAGTGGACGTTCAAGATCCGCTCCGGCGTCGAATGCCACCACGGCTACGGCCCGTTCACGGCGGCGGATGCGGCCTATTCGATCATGCGCGCCTCGAACAAGGCGACCTCGAACTATTCGGGCGATTTCCGCGCTCTCGACAAGGTCGAGGCGGTTGATGCCACCACCTTGAAGATCAAGCTCAAGAACCCGGTCGCGGGCTTCCTCGGCTATGTTGCCAACATCAACGGCGGCAACATGGTCTGCAAGAAGGCCGCCGAGGAAATGGGCGACGGGTTCGGCAAGAAGCCGGTTGGAACCGGGCCGTTCGAATTCGCGGAATACCAGCCGCAGCAGTTCGTGAAGCTCAAGGCGCACAAGAAGTATTTCCGTGGCGCGCCGCAGCTCGAAGAAATTGTCTACCGCTACATTCCGGCGGATTCGAGCCGTGATCTCGCCTTCCAGTCGGGCGAACTGGACATGATCTACGGCAAGCAGGACCAGACCTGGGTCGATCGCACCTCGAAGCTGCCGGGCGTCGTCGTCAAGGCGATGGAGCCGGGCGAAATGTCGGCGCTCTACCTCAACGTCACTTCCAAGCCGCTCGACGACATCCGCGTCCGGCAGGCGATCGCCTACGCCATCGACCGCAAGGCGATCGTGGCGTTCAAGGGCAAGGGCACGTCGCGCGAGGCGGTTTCGGTCGTCCCGTCGGGCTATCTCGGCACCGACGAGAAGGCGCCGCTCTACCCCTATGACGTCGCCAAGGCGAAGGCGCTCCTTGCCGAAGCCGGCTACAAGGACGGCGTGACGGTGAAGACCATCCACACCACGCTGACCGGCATGCAGACGCTGATCGAGGCGGTGCAGGCGCAGCTCAAGAAGGCGGGCATCAACCTCGAGATCGAACTCGTCGAGCACGCGACCTTCCATGCGCAGATCCGCAAGGGTCTCTCGCCGATCGTTCACTATCAGGCGGCGCGCTTCCCGGTGGCGGATGTCTACCTGACGCAGTTCTACGATTCGAACTCGATCGTCGGAAAGCCGACCGCCATCACCAACTTCTCCTTCTGCGACATCGCCGACAGCGAGATCCGCGCCGCGCGCGTGGAACAGGACGCAGCCAAGCAGAAGATGCTGTGGAAGACGGCACAGGAGAAGCTGGTCAAGAACGTCTGCGGCATCCCGATCTACGAGCAGCTCCAGCTCTGGGCATGGAAGGCGAACCTCGATCTCGGCTACGATCTCGTCGGTTCGCTGAACCTCTCCCCGCCGATCACCGAGAAGACCCACTTCAAGAAGTGATCCCGAGGGGCAAGAATGCCCTGTGGTTCAAATAGTCCAGAGCATGCCGCGCAAAGCCGGCACCCGCGTTTTGCGCGGCATGCTCCCGGGCTGAACCGCCGGGTGAGGTCTCCCCTCACCCGGAAGTCTGCGAGGTGACATGACCGCGTTTCTCGTCCGGCGTCTCGGCTTTGCCCTCGTGACGCTGTTTGCCGTGCTGACCCTGGTTTTCGTGCTGGTGCGCATCGTGCCGGGCGATCCGGCGCAGGTGATCCTCGGCGATCAGGCCAGCCAGGAAGCCATCATGGCGCTGCGCGAGAAACTGGGCCTCAACCGGCCTATCCATGCGCAATACCTGACCTTCATCTCCGGCGCGCTCGTCGGCGACTGGGGCACCTCGATGGTGACCGGCCGCCCGGTGATTCAGGAGGTCCTCAACGTCCTGCCCTGGACGATCGAACTCACGCTGATCTCGCTGGTGCTGGGGATTGTGATCGGCGTGCCGCTCGGCATCGCGGCGGCCGTCAAGCGCAACCGCTTCACCGATTACGCGGCGCGCATCGCCTCGCTGCTCGGGCTTTCCTTCCCGCCGTTCGTGTCCGCGCTGCTGCTGCTGCTCGGCTTCGCAATCATCCTGCCCTGGTTTCCGGTCATCAGCGCGAAGAGCGGCAGCATGTCGGCGTGGTTCCAATCGATCACCCTGCCGGCGATCAACCTCGGGCTGATCACCGCCGCCTACATCACCCGCGTCACCCGCTCGGCGATGCTGGAGGTGCTGCAGGAGGATTACGTTCGCACGGCGCGCGCCAAGGGCGTGCCGATCAACGCCGTCATCATCCGCCATGCGCTCCGGAATGCGCTGATCCCGGTCATCACCATCGTCGGGCTCTATCTCGGCATCCTGATCGGCAACTCGGTGCTGACCGAGATCGTGTTCTCGCGCCCCGGCCTCGGCAAGCTGATCGTCGGCGCGCTCAACCAGCGGGACTACACCATGCTGCAAGGCATGATGGTGATCTACACGCTGGTTGTCGTTGTCGTGAACCTTGCGACCGACATTGCCTATGGCGTCGCCGATCCGAGGGTGAAACTCAAATGAGCATGACCGATACCGCCCCGGCGCCCTCCCGCCTCCGCTATCTCTGGACCGCGACCCTGCGCGCATTCAACACCAACAAGACCTCGTGGGTCGGGCTGGTGATCTTCGTCGCGGTCGTGCTGCTGGCGATCTTCGCGCCGATCGTGACGCCGCTCGACCCGCTGGAACAGAACATCCTCGAAAAGCTCAAGCCGCCGTCCGCCGAATTCGTGCTGGGAACGGACGGGTTCGGGCGCGACATCGCCTCGCGCCTCGCCTATGGCGCGCGCATCTCGCTTATCATCGGCATCGCCTCGACGGTGCTGGCGATGGTGATCGGCTCGGCGATCGGCATGCTCGCCGGCTGGAAGGGCGGACGCACTGACATCGTCATCATGCAGGCGATGGACGTATTGCTCGCCTTCCCCTCGCTGATCCTCGGGCTGATCATCGTGGCGATGCTCGGCCCCTCGATGACCAACATCATCATTGCCATCGCGATGACCTCGATCCCGCCGTTCGCGCGCATCGCCCGCGCGCCGACCATCGCGATGAAGGAGCGCGAATTCGTTGATGCCTGCCGCGCGCTGGGCTTCTCGGATATGCGGATCGTCGCCGGGCACATCCTGCCGAATATCCTGCCGGAAATCCTCGTGATGGGCTCGCTCTGGCTCGCCAATGCCATCCGCACCGAGGCCTCGCTCGCCTTCATCGGGCTTTCCGTGAAGCCGCCCACCCCCACATGGGGCGGCATGATCCGCGAGGGGTTCGAGAACATTCTCGACAGCGCCTGGCTTGTGATCGCACCGAGCACGGCGATCCTGGTGGTGATCTTCGCGCTCAATCTGCTCGGCGACGGCCTGCGCGACGCAATCGACCCCAAACTGAAGGGCGAAGCATGAGCGAAGCCCCTCCGCTCCCCACCGGACCGGTCCTTTCGGTCCGCAACCTCACCACCTCCTTCCGGGTGGATGGCGTCTGGCGCTCGGTCGTCGAGGATCTGTCGTTCGATATCGGCCCGCGCGAAACCGTGGCAATCGTCGGCGAATCCGGTTCCGGCAAGAGTGTCACCGCGCTTTCGACGATGCGCCTGCTGCCGCCAGCCAACAGCCGGACGGCGGGCGAAATCCTGTTCGGCGGCAAAAACCTGCTGACGCTGCCCGAAGAAGAGATGCGGACGCTGCGCGGCAACCGCCTCGCGATGATCTTCCAGGAGCCGATGACGAGCCTCAACCCTGTGCTCACCATCGGCTTCCAGATCGCGGAAGCGCTGATGTATCATCGCGGGCTCGACCGCGCGGCGGCCGAAGCGGAAGCCCTGCGCATTCTCGAACGCGTGCGCATTCCGGCCGCGGCCTCGCGCCTCAACGATTATCCGCACCGGCTCTCCGGCGGCATGCGCCAGCGCGTGATGATCGCGATGAGCCTCGCCTGCCGGCCGCAGCTCCTCATTGCGGACGAGCCGACAACCGCGCTCGACGTCACGATCCAGGCCGAGATCCTCGAACTCATCAAGATGCTGCAGGATGAGGAAGGCATGTCGGTCGCCTTCATCACGCACGACATGGGTGTGGTGGCCGAGATCGCGGACCGCGTCGTGGTGATGCTCAAGGGCCGAAAGGTCGAGGATGGGCCGACGTCGCAGGTCTTCAAGGCGCCGCGCGAGCACTACACGCGCGCCCTCCTCGCCGCCGTGCCGAAGCTCGGAACGATGAAGGGCACCGATCAGCCCGCTCCTTTCGCCATCGTCGATCAGGCCAGCGGCGACGTGGTCGAGCCGCCGCCGCGCGACCGCCGCGTCGATCCGGACATCAAGCCGGTCCTCGAAGTCGCAAATCTCGTCACGCGCTTCGATGTCCGCTCCGGTGTGTTCGGGCGCGTCTCGGCGCGGGTTCACGCGGTGGAGAACGTCTCCTTCGCGTTGCGGCCCGGTGAAACGCTGGCGCTCGTCGGCGAATCCGGCTGCGGAAAATCCACCACCGGGCGCTCGATCCTGCGGCTCGTCGAGCCGGTCGAGGGCACCGTGCTGTTCGAGGGGCAGGATGTCCGCACGCTCGACAAGGCGGGGCTGCGCGCTGCGCGCCAGCGGATGCAGATGGTGTTTCAGGACCCGTTTGCGAGCCTCAACCCGCGCAAGACGGTCGGCGACGCCATCGCCGAACCAATCATCGTGCACGGCCTTGCCGACCGGACCGGCGCGAAGCGCCGCGTCGCCGAACTCCTCACGCGGGTCGGGCTATCGCCGGACATGGCCGGGCGTTACCCGCACGAATTCTCGGGCGGACAGCGCCAGCGGCTCTGCATCGCCCGCGCGCTGGCGCTCAAGCCCAAGCTGATCGTCGCCGACGAGGCCGTCTCGGCGCTCGACGTCTCGATCAAGGCGCAGGTCATCAACCTGATGATGGAATTGCAGGAGGAAATGGGCCTCGCCTACCTCTTCATCTCGCACGATATCGCCGTCGTCGAGCGCGTCAGCCACCGTGTCGCGGTGATGTTCCTCGGCGAGATCGTCGAGATCGGCCCGCGCGACGCGGTGATTTCCAACCCCGCGCATTCCTATACGCGCAAGCTGATGGCGGCCGTGCCGATCCCCGATCCGGACCGGCGCAAGGCGCGGCGCGGGCTCTCGACCACGGAACTGCCGAGCCCGATGCGGAAAGCCGATTTCGTGCCCCCGCCGCGCCAGTGGCGCGACCTTGGCAACGGCCATTTCGTGATGGTGGAGCACGCGCACGATGCCTGACGATCCCGGGCCATCACAGCCCCGGTTTCTCGATCCAAAATCCGTCGCCGGCAAGGCGCCGGTTGTCTCGGAAACCATCGATCTTCTGGTCGTCGGCGCCGGCAAGGCCGGGCTCCGCGCCGCGATCGAGGCGGCCAGCGCCGGGATCCAGACCGTTCTCGTCGACGAGAACCCGGTCTCCCATGAAACCATGGGCGAGGAGGTTCCACGCCATTTCGGGCAGGCGATGTCCGGCGCGACACGCAACCGCAACGCGATGATCGAGGCCTTCGTCGCCTCCGAACCGCTGTTCGAGGCGGCGTTCGAGGCCGGCGTCGATATCCGCCTCGGCACGGCCTGCTGGGGCCTTTACGCGAAGGGTCCGGCCCTGCGCCATCTGCCGGGCCTCGTCGCCGGGTTGGTGGATGCGACCGCTGCCATGCTCGTCGCGCCGCGCCGGGTGATCGTCGCGACCGGGCGACGGGACATGGGACTCGGCTTCCCCGGCTGGCATCTGCCCGGCGTGATGGGAGCGAGTGCCGCGCGCCTGCTCGTCGAACGCCATGCGGGCGCGCTCGATGCCAAGCGCGTCGTCGTTCTCGGATCGGATACGGAGGCGCTGCTGACGGCGCTGGCGCTCGCCGGACAGGGCATCACGGTTGCCGCGATCATCGAACAGGCCGAGCGTCCCGTCGCGCCGGCGGATCTGGTTGCGTTGGTCAAACAGGCCGGCATCCCGATCCTCTGCCGCAGCGTCGTCCGCGAGGCGCTGGGCCGGGAGCGCGTCGAAGGCGCGATGATCGGGACACTCGATACCGAGGGCATCCCGACCGGAGCGGAAACCCGGCTCGGTTGCGACGGCATCGTACTCGCTGTCGGCGCCGTGCCGATGATCGATCTGTTGCAGGCCGCCGGAGCCGCCTGCCGTTTCGACCCCGACCGGGGCGGCCATGTCCCCGTCATCGATGCAAACGGGCGCACCAGCCTGCCGGATGTCTTCGCCATCGGCGATTGCGCCGGTATCTGGCCGGAAAAATCGCGCGATTCCGCCGTCGCGGAAGCCGAGGCACGGCGCGCGGTCGATGCGATAACGGGACGGGATTCGGCTAAGCCCGCGCTTGCTCCCCCGTGCGCGGAAATCGACGTTTCCACCTACCGCAAGGCCTGGTTGCGCGCGAGCGTGATCCATGCCCGCGCCGAGTTCCCGCTCTGTCAATGCGAGGAGGCCACCGCGCGCGATCTGCTCGAATTGCGCCCGCCGCGCTACATCGGCTGGGAAGGGCAGATGCCGGAAGCGCATTCGCTGGCGGCGCTGCTCGCCGCCGGCCCGCCGGACCCGGATCAGCTCAAGCGGATGGCGCGCGCCGGCATGGGCCCCTGTCAGGGCCGGCGCTGCCGGGAGCAGATCGCGACGCTGCTGGCGCTGGAAGCCGATGCCGATCTCGCGGCCGTCCCGCTTGCCAGCTATCGCGCGCCGGTGCGGCCGCTGCCGCTGGCGCTCGCGGGCCTGATCGGCGAAGCACCGCTGCAAACCGAGCATTGGGACAGCTGGTTCGGAATGCACGCGCAATGGCGCCCGTTCTGGGAGGTGCAGGAGCACTTCACGCTCGCCGGCAACGATACGTCCGGGGAGGTCGCGAGCGAATGACGCGGCATCCCGGCGGACGTGATCCGCAACGCGCTGGTGCCGAGGTCGTCATCGTCGGCGGCGGCGTCACCGGCCTCAGCGCCGGGTTCTGGCTCGCACGCGAGGGCGTCGATGTCCTCGTGATCGAGGCCGGCATGATCGGCGCCGAAGCGTCGGGCCGCAACGGCGGCGGCTGTTCGCACCACCATTCGCCGCTGTTCGCCGAGGAGCAGCGCCTGTGGCCGCTGATGGACGACCTGCTCGGCTACCCGACAGAATTCCGGCCCGAACGCATCCGCCTTGCCTTTTCGGAAGCGCAGATGGCGCTTTATGCCCGCGCCAAGATCAATGGCGAGCATCAGGGCTTTTCGACCGACATTCTCGACGCTAGGGAAGCGCAGAAGCTCGTGCCGCTCGCCGGCGACAACACCGTCGGCGGCTATTTCTATCATTTCGGCGGGCACGCGAACCCGCACCGCACGCTTTCCGGCTATGCCTTCGCGATGGAGGATCACGGCGGGCGGGCGAAGCAGAATACCGCCGTCACCGGCTTCCGCTTGGCGGGCGGGCGGGTCTCGGGCGTCGAGACAACAGCCGGTTTTTTCGGTTGCGACCAACTCGTGATCGCCGCCGGACCGCAGACGGGACGGCTGGCGGCGATGATCGGCTGCGACATTCCGCTCGCGGCCGCGCGTGCCGAGATGATCGTCACCGAACCGCTGCCGCTGATGCCCTATGGCGGCATCGACGGCAACGGCCTCTATGGCCGGCAGACGCTACGCGGCAATCTCGCCTATGGCGGCGGGCCGCATGAATGGGTCGAGACGGAGCCCGGCCGTGCGCCGGACAAGCCCTCCTCCCCGCTGATGAGCGGCATCGCCGCGCGCCTCGCGACGCTGTTGCCGAAGGCCGCCCACGCCCGGATCATCCGCTCCTGGGCCGGTGTCATGGAAAACACGCCGGACGGACGGCCGGTGATCGACCATGCGCCGGGGGTGAAGAACGCCATCGTCGCCACCCTTTCGAGCGTCGGCTTCGGGCTTTCGCCGGCGAGCGGTCGCGCGATCCGCGATCTCGTGATCGAGCGGCACTGCACCTTCGCCGATATTTCCACGTTCCGGCTCGACCGTTTCGCGCAACTGGAGCCGGATTGGCGCGAACGGCTCGGCTGGCTGCCGATACCCTGACGTTCAGGACGCGATCGCCTCGACGCCGTATTCGAGCCCGGCCTCGACGAGTTCGTCCCAGAGCGCGAGCGTAAAACTCCGCAGCACCGTGATGTGAAAGGTGTCCGCGTCCACCCGGTGAAGGTGACAACCGACGTGCCCGTAGAGCGTCATCGCGCCCGCACCCGGCGGAAAAACCGCGAAATCGATGCCGCAGCCGTTGGCGAGTACAGCAAGGCTCCGCGACCCGGAAAGCGCTATGCGGATGCGTCCGTGGCTCTGGTCGCTGACATGCGCTGACCCCGACAGTGCGCCTGCGAGCGCCGCGATTTGCGCCGGCGCCACGGAGAAATCGCCCGCGATCAGCCATTGCTCGAAGCCCGCCTCGGAAATCAAGGCTTGATCAAAGCCGGCGCGCGCCGTTTCGGCCGCCAGTTGCTTCTGCCCGATGCGCCCCAGCACCAGCAGCAGCAAGCCCTCCGGCAGCGCTCTCAGCGTCACGCCTGGCGCACCATCTCGTGTGCCGTGACGGCATGACGCTATGCCTTCAAGAACGGGAATATGGCGCAGCAGGTCAGGCATGGAGCTGCTCATTCGCCGGATCGACAAAGCAGGGCGCGCAAATCTCGCCCTCGACATAGCTCTCGCCGAGCGCGTTCCAAATGATGATGCGCTCGCCATGCCGCGCGCGACCGCCCTTCACCAGCGCGAGGCCGATCACATGGCCGAGATGCGGCGAATAGGCGACCGAAGTGACATAGCCCTGATCGTTCTCCAGCGCGGTCGCATCCTGCGGACGCAGGATATGCGACCCGGCCTTGAAGCCATCCTTCGGATCGACCGGCCGGATGCCGACCAGCTGCGGCCGGTCTGCCGCGATCAGGCCTTCACGCTTCAGCATCGTCCGGCCGATGAAATCAGGTTTCGTGCCGCTGACCATCCGGCCGAAGCCGAGATCATCCGCCGTCACCGTGCCGTTGATCTCGTTATGCGTGACGTGGCCCTTCTCGATGCGCAGCACGCCGAGCGCTTCGGCACCATAGGCGCAGAGGCCATGCGGCGCGCCGGCCTCCATCAGGGCATCGGCGACCGCTTCACCGTAGCCCGCAGGCACCGCCAGTTCATAGGCACGCTCGCCGGAGAACGAGATGCGGAACAGGCGCGCAGCGATCCTGCCGCCGAACAGCGTGATCTCCCGTGCCGCCATGAACGGAAAGGCCTCGTCAGAGAGGTCCGTATCGACGATTTCCGCGAGGATCGCGCGGGATTTCGGCCCGGCAATCGCCATCTGCGCCCATTGATCGGTCGAGGAGGCAAAGCGGACGTCGAGGTCCGGCCAGAGCGTCTGCGCGCAGAATTCGAGATGCGAAAGCACCCCGGCCGCGAGCGCGGTCGTCGTCGTCATGAAGAAATGATCCTCGGCGAGCCGGCTCGTGGTGCCGTCGTCATAAACGAAACCGTCGTCGCGCAGCATGATGCCGTAGCGCGCGCGGCCGACGGGTAGTTTCGCGAAGGCGTTGCAATAGATGCGGTCGAGAAAGGTCGCGGCGTCCTTGCCGAAGATCTCGATCTTGCCGAGCGTCGAGACATCGCAGAGGCCGGCGTTCGCACGGACGTTCAGCACCTCGCGATCGACGCTCTCGCGCCAGGTCGTCTCGCCCGCACGCGGGAACCACGACGAGCGGTACCACAACCCACTCTCGACGAAGACGGCGCCGTTCTTCTCCGCCCAGCCATGCAGCGGCGACAGACGCACGGGCTGGAACTGCCTGCCGCGCGCCGGGCCCGCCAGCGCGCCGAACGACACCGGCACATAGAACGGACGGAAGGTCGTGGTACCGATCTCCGCCGGCGTCACCCCGCGCGCTTCCGCAAGAATGCCGATGGCGTTGAGATTGCCGGTCTTGCCCTGATCGGTCGCCATGCCGGCGGTGGTGTAGCGCTTGGCGAGTTCGACATGGCCGTAACCCTCGCGTTCGGCGAGCAGGAGGTCATCCGCCTTCACATCGTTCTGGAAATCGACGAAGGCCGCGCCTTTCGCACCCGCCACCCGCCAGAGCGTGAAGGCCTTCGACATCGTTTCCGGGGCAGGCTCGAACGCGGCTTTGGTGGCGAACCCCAGTTCGGCCAGCGCCAAGGCAGCCTTCCGGCTGCCGTCGTGCAACGCGGCCTCGACACCGTCGATCCCGGCGGCGGAGCCGGAGATGGCGAGGCCCTTCTGCCGTTCGGGCGCGAGAAACGCACCATGCGCCTCGGACCAGACCGGCCTGCTCCCACGCTGGCAGGCCAGATGGATGCGCGGGCTGAACCCGCCCGACATCGCGAGCGCATCCGCCGCGACCCTGAACCGCCGTCCGCCACTTTCGAGAATGGCGCCGCGTACGCCGCGTCCGCCGAGGACATCGGCGACAACCGTATTCGCATGAACCGGCGCCCTGCCCCGCCAGCCCGCTCCGCCGTCCGGGCGTGGATCGACGATGCCGGCGACCGCGATGCCGGCCGCTTCCAGCGCCGAGGCGGTGCGATATCCGGCTCCGTTGGTGGTGAAGATCAGCGGATTCCCGCCCGGCGTCACCGCGTGGCGGGCGAGATAGCGCGAAACCGCGCCGGCCATCATCACACCGGGACGATCATTGCCACCAAAGACGAGCGGACGTTCCTCGGCGCCGGTCGCCAGGATCGCCTCACGTGCAACAATACGCCACAGGCGTTCGCGGGGCGCGTGGCCATCCGGGATATCGGCGCGCGCGCGTTCTACCGCGCCGAAGACGTTATCGTCATACCAGCCGACCGCTGTCGTGCGGGTGAGCAGCCGGACGTTCGGCAGGCTGGAGAGTTCACCGACGACTCCGGCAAGGAATTCCGACGTTGCCCGGCCATGGACCTCGCCCGTCTTGTGCAGCAACGAACCACCCGGTTCGGTGTCCTCGTCGAGAAGGATGACACGAGCGCCGGCGCGACCGGCGGTCAGCGCTGCCGCAAGCCCGGCGGGGCCGGCGCCGATCACCAGCAGATCGGCGTGCGCCCAGGACTTTTCGTAGCGATCCGGGTCGGGTTCCTTGCTGGCGCGGCCAAGACCGGCGGCCTTGCGGATCAGCGGCTCGTAAAGCTTCTCCCACAGCGGTGCGGGCCACATGAAGGTCTTGTAGTAGAAGCCGGCCGAGAGGAACGGCGCGAGAAGACCGTTGACGGCACCGATATCGAACGCGGCGGAAGGCCAGCAGTTCTGGCTGCGCGCGACGAGGCCGTCGGTCAGTTCCACCATGGTCGCGCGGGTGTTGGGCTCGATGCGCGCGCCCTCGCCGAGCGTCACGAGCGCGTTCGGCTCGGACGAGCCTGCTGTCAGGATGCCACGCGGCCGATGATACTTGAACGAGCGCCCGACGATGCTCATCCCGTTCGCGAGCAACGCCGAAGCGAGCGTGTCGCCGGGATGACCTTCCATCGACCGCCCGTCGAAGGTGAAGCGCAGGCTGCGGGAACGGTCGATCCGGCCACCGCGCGGCAGGCGGAAGCCGGTCATGTCCCGCCTCCCCGCTTGAATGAAGCCGCGTCGACGACGGAAAAGACCTCATGACTGACGGTATCGCGTTCGACGACGAGCCAGCGCCGGCAGCCGGAAACGTGATGCCAGAATTCGCGATGGCGACCCTTCGTATTCGCGCGCAGGTGCACGTAGCTGTGCCAGTCCGCTGCGGGCGCATCCGGCTCAGGGCGAACTGGTGAGGCGTCACCCTTCACCGCGAATTCCTCGCGCGGTCTGGCGCCACAATGGGGACAGGGAATCAGGCTCGCCATTGTCTCAATGCAGGTTGGGCTGCGCGCCCACCCCCTTCTCGTCGATGGGGTAGCCGCGCTCGAACCGGTCGAGCCGGAAGGCGCGCGCGGTTTCCTGCGGTGCGTCGCGGGCAATCAGGTGCGCGAAACAATAGCCGGAGGCTGGCGTCGCCTTGAAGCCGCCGTAACACCAGCCGGTGTTGAGGTAGAGGTTGTCGACCGGCGTCCGGTCGATGATGGGCGAACCATCCATGCTCATGTCCATGATGCCGCCCCAGCTTCGCAGGAAGCGCAGCCGCGAGAGCGCCGGAATGAGCGCCACGCCCGCCTCCGCGACATGCTCGACGAGCGAGAGCGAGCCGCGCTGGGCGTAGGAATTGTAGCCGTCGATATCGCCGCCGAAGACCAGCCCGCCCTTGTCGGATTGCGAAACGTAGAAATGGCCGGCGCCGAACGTCACCACACAATCGATGAAGGGCTTCAACCCCTCCGAGACGAAGGCTTGCAGAATGTGGCTCTCGATCGGCAGGCGCAGGCCCGCCATCGCGGCCGTGACGGATGAGTGCCCCGCCGTCGCCAGCGCGAGCTTGTCGCAGCCGATGAAGCCGCGACTGGTCTCCACACCGGTGACACGCCCGTTCTCGCGGCGGATTCCGGTGACCTCGCAGTGCTGGATAACATCGACTCCGCGGCTGTCCGCGCCGCGCGCGAAGCCCCAGGCGACGGCATCATGCCGCACGGTGCCGCCGCGCGGCTGGAGCAATCCGCCCATGATCGGGAAACGCGCGTTGTCGAAATCGAGGAACGGCAGTTTCGACCGCACGGCCTCGCGGTCGAGCAGTTCGGCATCGACGCCGTGCAGGCGCATCGCATTGCCGCGTCGGGTGTAGGCGTCGCGCTGGGCATCGGAATGATAGAGGTTGATGACGCCGCGCTGCGACACCATCGCGTTGAAGTTGAAATCCTGCTCCAGCCTTTCCCAGAGCTTCAAGGAAAGCTCGTAGAACGGGTTGTTGCCCGGCAGAAGGTAGTTGGAGCGGATGATCGTCGTGTTGCGGCCGATATTGCCGGAGCCGAGATAGCCCTTCTCCAGCACCGCGACATTGGTGATGCCGAAGACCTTGGCGAGGTAGTAGGCCGTGGCGAGGCCATGCCCGCCACCGCCGACGATCACGACATCGTAGTGCGACTTCGGTTGCGGCGCACGAAAGGCCGGGGCCCAGTGCTTGTTGCCGGCGAGGCCTTGGAGAAAAATCGAAAGGGCCGAATAGCGCATTCGCCTGCCAGATCCGGGTAGAGACGCCGCTGTCGGCGTGTATGCTGCATCCTAGGCGGGGCGGACGCAGGCGTCGAGGGCGAAAGCGCCTCTTCCTGTTGTTGTGCCGCATCATCTTTTCCCTCAACCGGCACCCACCTGACGGGATGATGCTTTGGCATCTGCCTTTTTGACACTTTTTGCTGTATGGGGTTCGCCAACACCCGATTTTTTCCATTCTTGGATCCGTTATGGCCTCGCTCAATCCCGTGCCGGAAGGCACGAAACCGCTCTTCGCCTACAAGAAATATTGGGCGCAGCGCTTCGGCACGGCACCGTTCCTGCCGATGTCGCGCGCCGAGATGGACGCGCTCGGCTGGGATTCGTGCGATATCATCCTCGTGACGGGCGACGCCTATGTCGATCATCCGAGTTTCGGCATGGCGATCATCGGGCGGCTGCTGGAGGCCCAGGGATTCCGCGTCGGCATTATCGCACAACCGGATTGGCACAGCGCGGAGCCGTTCCGCGCGCTCGGCAAGCCGAACCTGTTCTTCGGCATCACCGGCGGCAACATGGATTCCATGGTCAACCGCTACACGTCCGACCGGCGCCTGCGGCACAATGACAATTACACCCCCGGCGGCGCCGGCGGAAAGCGTCCAGACCGGGCCGTGACCGTCTATGCCCAGCGCTGCCGCGAGGCCTTTTCCGGTGTGCCGATCATCCTCGGCGGGATCGAGGCTTCGCTTCGCCGCATCGCGCATTACGATTACTGGTCGGACAAGGTGCGCCGCTCGATCCTGTTCGACGCCAAGGGCGACCTGCTGATCTACGGCAACGCCGAGCGCGCGCTGGTCGAAATCGCGCATCGGATCGCAAAAAAGGGTCTCGACCAGGACTTCTCCGATATCCGTGGCATCGCCTTCGCCCGCTCCGGCACGCCGGAGGGCTGGTTCGAGGCTTCCGCCGAAGACCTTCAGGATGGCGACGAAGGCAAGCTCCGCAACGACGAGAAAGCCGCCGCCGGCAAGGGCGTCATTCGCCTCCCCGCCTATGAGGTCGTCGCCGAGGACAAGGAGGCCTATGCCCGCGCCTCGCGCGTTCTCCACAAGGAGAGCAACCCCGGCAACGCCTGGCCGCTGACGCAGGCGCACGGCAATCGCCAGCTCTGGGTGACTGCGCCGCCGATCCCGCTCTCGACCGAGGAGATGGACGCGGTTTACGAGCTCCCCTACGCCCGCGCGCCACATCCTGCCTATGAAGGCCAGAAAATTCCCGCCTGGGAAATGATCCGCCACTCCGTGACGATCATGCGCGGCTGCTTTGGCGGCTGTTCGTTCTGCTCGATCACCGAGCACGAGGGCCGCGTGATCCAGTCCCGCTCGGAAGGCTCAATCCTCAAGGAAATCGAGGACATCCGCGACAAGGACGACGCTTTTACGGGCGTGATCTCCGATATCGGCGGGCCGACCGCAAACATGTATCGCATCGGCTGCAAGGACAAGGCGATCGAGGCCGTCTGCCGCCGCCCCTCCTGCGTTTATCCCGACATCTGCAAGAACCTCAACACCAGCCACGAGGCGCTGATCCAGCTTTACCGCAAGGCGCGCGCCATTCCCGGCGTGAAGAAGGTCAATGTCGCCTCCGGCGTGCGCTACGACCTCGCGGTCGAGAGCCCGGAGTATGTGAAGGAACTCGTCGAGCACCATGTCGGTGGCTACCTCAAGATCGCGCCGGAGCACACCGAGGACGGCCCGCTCTCCAAGATGATGAAGCCGGGCATCGGCTCCTACGATGCGTTCAAGCGCCTGTTCGATGCCGCCGCGCAGAAAGCGGGCAAGAAGTATTTCCTCATTCCGTATTTTATCGCCGCGCATCCCGGCACCACGGACGAGGACATGATGAACCTCGCAATCTGGTTGAAGAAAAATGGCTATCGCGCGGATCAGGTTCAGACTTTCCTTCCTTCGCCAATGGCGCTTTCGACCGCGATGTATCACTCCGGTGTCAATCCGCTCCGTCCGGTGCGGCGCGGGGCGTCCGACCCCGTCGATACCGTGCGCGGCCTCAAGCAGCGGCGGCTGCACAAGGCGTTCCTGCGCTATCACGACGCGGAGAACTGGCCGCTGCTCCGCGAGGCGTTGAAGGAGATGGGCCGCGCCGATCTCATCGGTCCGGGCAAGCATCACCTCGTGCCGAACTGGCAGCCCGCAGGCACCGGCAAATCCGGCGGCGAAGGCAAGAGGATCTCGCCCAAGAGCGGCCGGCAGCCCCAAGGCCAGAAATTTCTGACCAAGGGTGTATTTCCGAAGCCATCCAGAGCCCGGACCTAAAAAGTCCGACGGCTTGCCCCTGCCGAATTGCCTCGGCGGCGATTGGCTCTAGATTAAAGGCATGAGCAAGCCAGAAAAGAATTCGGTCCCAGCGCCGCGCAAGCGGCCGGCAGCCCGCGGAAAATCGCAACGCTCCGCCGCCAGCGAACGCCTGACCATCCGCCATGCAAGGCGCAAGGATATCGCCGATATCATCGTCATGATGAAGCGGGCCTATCCCAATCTACCAGTGTATACGCAAGGTAACCTTCAGGGCCAGATCACAACCTTTCCCGAGGGCCAGTTCGTTGCCGAGTATGACGACCGGATCGTCGGCTATGCCGCGACATTCCGCATCGACGAGGCGACCGCCCTCTCCGACCATACCTGGGCGGAGATCACCGGTGGCGGCTATGCCTCCCGGCATGATCCTGCCGGGCTGTGGCTGTATGGCATGGAAGTCTGCGTTGATCCGGATTGGCGCGGGCTGCGCATCGGCCAGCGACTTTACGAAGCGCGGAAGCGGCTTGCCGAGGAGCTGGAACTCAAAGGCATCGTCTTTGGCGGCCGGATGCCGGGACTCGCGCGCAAGGTCAAGGAATTCGGCAAGGCGGAGGCCTACCTCGAGGCGGTGAAGACCCGCCGCCTCCGCGATCAGGTGATCTCCTTCCAGATCGGCAACGGATTCGAGCCGATCGGCGTGCTGCATGGCTACCTGCCGAGCGACAAGGACAGCCTCGGCCATGCCAGTCACATGGTCTGGCGCAACCCTTACGTCGATCAGGAAGCCGCGCCAGCCCGTCGTGCGATGCGTCCGAAAGACTGGGTCCGGGTCGCGACCGTCCAGTTCCAACAACGTGCGGTCAGCAGCTTCGACGAATTCATCGCCAACATCGAGTATTTCGTGGACGTTGTGTCCGATTACAAATCGGATTTCGTCGTCTTCCCCGAACTGTTCACGCTCCAGCTCCTTGCGCTGGAAAAGAAGCGGCTGGGCCCTGTCGAGGCGATCGAGGCCCTGACGGCGCATACCGAACCGTTCGTTGCGGCGCTGCGGCAGATGGCGCTCTCCTATAACATCAACATCATCGGCGGCTCGCACCCGACGCGGGTCGCGGAAGGCGATATCCGCAATGTCGCCTATGTCTTCCTGCGCGATGGCACCGTTCACGCGCAGGAGAAGATCCACCCGACGCCGAACGAGCGAAACTGGTGGAACATCAAGGGCGGCAGCACCGTCCACGCCATCGACACCGATTGCGGCCCGATCGGGGTGATGGTCTGTTATGACAGCGAGTTCCCGGAACTCGCCCGGCGACTGGCGGATGAAGGCGCCAAGCTGCTGTTCGTTCCCTTCTGCACGGACAACCGACAGGGTTACCTCCGCGTGCGGTATTGTTCGCAGGCCCGCGCCATTGAGAACCAATGCTATGTCGTGATGTCCGGCAACGTCGGCAATCTGCCGGGCGTCGAGAACATGGATGTTCAATATGCCCAGTCCTGTATCCTCACGCCCTGCGATTTTCCGTTCGCGCGCGACGGTGTCGCCGCCGAGACGACCGAGAACGTCGAAACCATCGCGGTAGCCGATCTCGATCTCTCCGATCTCGCCTGGGCCCGGCGCGAAGGGACAGTGCGCAACCTGCGTGATCGCCGCTTCGATCTCTACCGCTTGACATGGCGCGATGAACGGAAGGGGTAGGAGCACGGCATGAATACGTCCAGGCTCCTTGAAAGTGAGTTCGCGCGGGAGATGGAAGGGTTCTATGTGCCGTGGACCGGCGCGAAAGTGCCCGAACCGCGCCTGCTGCGCTTCAACCGCGCGCTGGCGGATGAACTCGGCCTGCCCGCCGGGTTCGAGACGCGCGCAGATGCGGCCCGCCTCCTCGCCGGGGTGGAGAGCGCGGAAGGCGCCAGCCCGCTGGCGATGGTCTATGCCGGGCACCAGTTCGGGCAATTCTCGCCGCAGCTCGGCGACGGTCGGGCGCTGCTGATCGGCGAGGTGATCGACCGCGACGGCCGGCGACGCGACATCCACCTCAAGGGGTCCGGCCCGACCCCATTCTCGCGGCGCGGCGACGGCAAGGCCGTGCTCGGGCCGGTGTTGCGCGAATATCTCATCGGCGAAGCGATGCACGCGCTCGGCGTTCCGACGACGCGCGCCCTCGCCGTGGTCACGACCGGCGAGACGATCTACCGCGATGCGCTGCTGCCGGGTGCGGTGCTGGCGCGCGTTGCCGCGAGCCATCTCCGGGTCGGCACCTTCGAGTTCTTCGCGGCGCGGCGCGATCATGCCCGGCTGAAGCAACTCGCGGATTACGCGCTCCGGCGACACTACCCCCACCTCGCCGCGCGTGACGATCGCTATCTCGCCCTCCTCGGCGCGGTGACCGAGCGGCAGGCGCGACTCATCGCGCAATGGATGCTCGTCGGCTTCATTCACGGCGTGATGAATACCGACAACATGGCGATTTCCGGTGAGACCATCGACTACGGCCCCTGCGCCTTCATGGATCGCTATCACCCCGAGACGGTGTTCTCCTCGATCGACCATCAGGGGCGCTACGCCTATGGCAACCAGCCGCGCATCGCGGTGTGGAACCTCGCGCGCTTTGCCGAAAGCCTGCTGCCGCTGATTTCGCCCGACGATCCCGAGCATGCCGTCGGCCCGGCGACCGAGATGCTCGATCGGTTCGGCGGGCTTTACCGGGCAGAATGGCTCGCCGGCATGCGCGCGAAGCTGGGGCTCGCCCGCGAGGACGAGCAGGATCGCGCCCTCGCCGGACGCCTGCTCGAACTGATGGCAGAACACGACGCCGACTACACGAGCTTGTTCCGGCGGCTTGCCGAGGCCGTTTCCGGTGACGGCGAGAGCGTCGTCGCGGCGCTCGGCGGCGGCATGGAGGCGCACGGCTGGCTGCTGAACTGGCGGGAGCGCCTCGCGACGGAAACCATTGCGCCGGATGAAATCTCGGCCCGGATGAACCGGGTCAATCCGCTTTACATTCCCCGCAACCACCGGGTCGAGGCGGCGCTGGACGACGCCTATGCCGGCAACATGGCGACTTTCGATGCGCTGCTGGCCGCCCTGCAGTCGCCGTTCGAAGCGAGGCCCGGCAAGGACGATTTCCTGGAGGCGCTTGGGGCCCCCGCACCAGCGACCGATGGCCCCTACCGCACCTTCTGCGGGACATAAAAAAGCGCCGCCCGAAGGCGGCGCTTTCATTGTCCCGTCGAGCCTCGTCAGGCGAGGTCGAAGCGATCGGCGTTCATCACCTTGGTCCAGGCGGCGACGAAGTCGCGGACGAATTTCGCCTGGCCGTCGTTCTGGCCGTAGACCTCGGCCAGCGCGCGGAGCTGCGAATTCGAGCCGAACACCAGATCGACGCGGGTGCCGGTCCACTTCACCGCTCCGGTCTTGCGGTCGCGGCCTTCAAAGACGCCTTCCTGACCGGCGACCGGCTTCCACACCGTGCCCATATCGAGGACATTGACGAAGAAGTCGTTCGTCAGCGTGCCGGCGCGGCTGGTGAAAACGCCATGCGGTGAGCCGCCGGCATTGGCGCCGAGAACGCGCAGGCCGCCGACCAGAACCGTCATTTCCGGCGCGGTGAGCGTCAGGAGCTGGGCGCGGTCGACAAGCTGCGCCTCGGCCGGGACCGTGTAGCGCTTCTTGAGGTAGTTGCGGAACCCGTCCGCCTCCGGCTCCAGAACCGCGAAGCTCTCGATGTCGGTTTGCTCCTGCGAGGCGTCGGTGCGACCCGGCGTGAACGGCACCTCGACCGCCTCTCCGGCTTTCTTCGCCGCCGCCTCGATGGCGGCGCTGCCGCCGAGGACGATGAGATCGGCGAGCGAAACCTTCTTGCCGGCCTTCGCGGAAGCGTTGAACGCCTGCTGGATGCCTTCGAGAGTCTTGAGCACCCTGGCGAGTTGAGCGGGCTGGTTGACCGCCCAATCCTTCTGCGGGCTGAGGCGGATGCGCGCGCCGTTGGCGCCACCGCGCATGTCCGAACCGCGGAAGGTCGAGGCCGAGGCCCAGGCGGTCGAGACCAGTTCGGCAACCGAAAGCCCCGAGGCGAGGATCTTCGCCTTAAGGTCGGCGATATCGGCGGAATCGACCAGCTTGTGATCGACCGCCGGCACCGGATCCTGCCAGATCAGCACCTCGGCCGGCACTTCCGGGCCGATGTAGCGGGCGCGCGGGCCCATGTCGCGATGGGTGAGTTTGAACCAGGCGCGGGCGAAAGCGTCCGCGAACTGGTCAGGGTTTTCGAGGAAGCGGCGCGAGATCTTCTCATAGGCCGGGTCGAAGCGCATGGCGAGATCGGCGGTCGTCATCATCGGACGATGCTTTTTTGACGGATCGTGCGCGTCGGGGATCATATCCTCCTCCGCGACGTCCTTCGCCAGCCACTGGTGCGCGCCGGCCGGGCTCTTGACCAGCTCCCACTCGTACTTGAACAGCACCTTGAGGTAGCCCATGTCCCACTTGGTCGGGTTCGGCTTCCAGGCGCCCTCGATGCCGGAGGTGATGGCATCGCCGCCCTTGCCCGAGCCGTAGGTCGAGAGCCAGCCGAGGCCCATCGCCTCGACCGGCGCCCCTTCCGGCGCGGCGCCGACATGCGCGGCATCGCCGGCGCCATGCGCCTTGCCGAACGTATGGCCGCCGGCGGTGAGCGCCACGGTTTCCTCGTCGTTCATCGCCATGCGGGCGAAGGTCTCGCGGATGTCACGGCCCGAAGCGATCGGATCGGGCTTGCCGTCCGGCCCCTCGGGGTTGACGTAGATGAGGCCCATCTGCACTGCCGCGAGCGGGTTTTCGAGGTCCCGGTCGCCGGAGTAGCGGCTGTTGGGCTTGTCGGAGGTGGCGAGCCACTCGGTCTCGCTGCCCCAGTAGACGTCCTCTTCCGGCTCCCAGACATCGGCGCGGCCGCCGCCGAAACCGAAGGTCTTGAAGCCCATCGATTCCAGCGCCACGTTGCCGGCGAGGATCATGAGGTCGGCCCAGGAAATCCCATTGCCGTACTTCTGCTTGATCGGCCAGAGCAGGCGGCGAGCCTTGTCGAGGTTGCCGTTGTCCGGCCAGGAGTTGAGCGGCGCGAAGCGCTGCTGGCCGGTGCCGCCGCCGCCGCGACCGTCCGCCGTGCGATAGGTGCCGGCGCTGTGCCAGGCCATGCGGATGAAGAGCGGGCCGTAGTGACCCCAGTCGGCCGGCCACCAATCCTGCGACTGCGTCATCAGGGCGGTAAGATCGGCCTTCAGCCCCTTGTAATCGAGCTTCTTGAACGCCTCGGCGTAGTCGAAGCCGGCACCCATCGGATCGGACAGCGCGGAGTTCTGGTGCAGGATCTTCAGGTTGAGCTGGTTCGGCCACCAATCGCGGTTGGAACGCCCCCCATGCGCAACAGGGCATTTCCCTCCGGCCGACTTCTCCGTGACATCCGACATGCTGTCCTCCTTGGCTGTTCGCGAAACGATGCGCCGGGGAATCGGCGCGGAATCCGACCGATGGCTAGCAGACGCCGACCATTGGAAAAAATTGCTATTTCCTATCGAACCGATAATCTTGTCTAATTATCGGCCGACAAGGCGATATCATTGTCCTATTCCAACAGGGTGTTGCCTGCCCGGCAATGATCCATCTCCAATCCGGCGGCCGAACGCATGCTCACCATTACCCTCCGGCAGCTTCAGTATTTTGACGCTCTCGCGCGCATCGGCCATTTCGGCCGGGCAGCGGAAACCTGCTTCGTGACGCAACCTGCGCTGACGGTGCAGATTCAGGAGCTTGAAACCCAGCTCGGCACCCGGTTGATCGAGCGCGGCCGCCGGGGGGCTACGCTCACCGAGGCCGGGCAGAGGATCGCCGAGCGGGCGCGCAAGCTGCTGCTCGATGCCGAGGACCTCGTGCAGGCAGCGCAGGCAACCGCAGCCCCGCTCAGCGGCCGGTTGCGGCTCGGCATCATTCCCACGGTTGCGCCGTATCTGCTGCCGACGCTGCTGCCCTTCCTACGCCAGCGCTATCCGGACCTCGACCTGCATGTCCGCGAGACGCAGACCGCGGTCCTGCTCGACGAGATCGCCAGCGCACAGATCGACGTGATGCTCGCGGCCCTGCCGATTACGCATCCGGACCTTGAAAGCCTCGCGCTGTTCGAGGATCGTTTCGTGCTGGCGACGCCGCTCCACCACAAGGCGGAAGGCCGGGTCGTGTTGTCGGAGGACTGGCTCCGGCGCGAGCCGCTGCTGCTGCTCGAGGAAGGCCATTGCTTCCGTGATCAGGCGATCCGCTACTGCGCGCTGCGGCAGGTGAGTGGCTACAATACGCTCGGCGCCTCAAGTTTCGCCACCATCATGCGCATGGTCGCCAATGGGCTCGGCATGACGCTGCTGCCGGAAATCGCCGTGGCGGCCGAGGCGCGCAGCGACGACATCCGCATCCTGCGCCTCGAAGAGCCGGAGCCGAGCCGGGTCCTCGGCCTGCTCTGGCGGCGCGAGAGCCCGCGCCATGCCGATATCCGGGCACTGGCCGACGCGGTCGCCGGCGCCCGGTTCGGAATGGCCGACGGCGCACCCCTTTCCTAGATCACGCTGCGTTTTGACGGAACCGTCAAAACGCAGGCAACGTGATCGATATCAATAAGCTGGAGCATGTTTTTTGCGATTAACCGGCTACCACTTAATCGCAGCATGCCCTAGGCGTTCGGCCGTGCGAACATCGCCTCCATCTCGCGGCGGACTTTGACGGCGCTGTCCTCGGGGTCGTAGTCCACATCGGCCCAGGTGAGGCGCTGGCCTTCGGCGATATCGTTCTTCAGGCGCACCTGATGGGCTAGGCCGAGCGGGAGATAGCCCTTTTCCAGCGAATCCTTAGCCGGGGTCTGCTTGCCCCACACGCAGAAGCCGCCCTCGCCGTCGAGCATCTCGCCGGCCTTGAGGGCGCGCTTGGCGGTGGCGATGACGTCCGAATTGAAGCAGATCGGCGCGCCGGTCGGTTCCTTGCGCAGGGCCGCGCTTGCGACCGAAATCCCCAGTTCGAGGCCGATCATGTGCGTCGGCCGGTAGAGCGCGGAGTATTTCCCGGACTTGTCCGGCAGGCAGTTGTATTCGCGGATGCACTGCTGCGAATAGGCGCTCTCGCTCTCGAACACGACATAGACGCCCATGACGAGGTTGTGCGGCACTTCGGTGCCATCGCGATAGACCGAGGAGGTCACCTCGGTCACGCCCTTGCCGACGAGCACGCCGCCGTCCTCGCGCGGTTTGCAGATATCGGCGTGCTCGAAGCGCGTCGCGGGCGGGAACGAGAGCCCCTCCGGCTGCGAATGCAGGCCGGTGGCGTTGCACACCGCCGTCATCTCGATCCCGGACTTGGTGCCGTCGACGAAGGAGTTGAACATCTTCGGGTTGATGGCGGCGCGGTTCTCGATCTTGAGATATTTGGCGAGAATGTCCCACACCGTATCCGGCGTCGACTGGTGATAGGTCGGGTGGTAGCGCGTGCCCTTGCCGGCCGCGACGACGTTGAAGCCGTTGGCCCGCGCCCAATCGACCTGCTCGCAGATCATCGCCGGCTGGTCGCCCCAGGCAAGCGAATAAACGACGCCCGCCTCGCGCGCCTGCCGCGCAAGCAACGGTCCGGCGACCGCATCGGCCTCGACATTGACCATCACGATGTGCTTGCCATTGCGGATCGCATATTGGCAGAGGCGGATGCCGGTCTTGGGATCGCCCGTCGCCTCGATGATCACCTCGATCGCCGGGTGGCGGATCATCGCCTCCGCGTCTTCCGTCACCAGTGTCTTGCCGGTTTTCAGCGCGTCGTCATAGGAGGTCGCGTCGAAGCGGTCCGCGGGCCAGCACGCCATCGCCAGTTGCGAGCGGGCGCGCGCAACGTTGAGATCCGCCACCGCGACGATGTGGATGCCGGCCGTCAGCCGGGCCTGACTGAGATACATCGTGCCGAATTTTCCGGCCCCGACGATGCCGACCGTCACCAGCCGCCCGGCGGTCTCGCGCTCAAGGAGCATTCTATGCAAATTCATTGCTCAACCTCTGGAGTTTCCTCGGATACGGGCCGTTCCCGCCGGCTCTTCCGCGCCATCGTAGCCACGTTCGGCGCCGATTCGAAACGGGTATCGCGCGGATCGAAGAAGGGTTGAGTTGCCGCCCCGGCCATGACATGCGATAGCCTCGGTCGTCGCGCCGATTGTCGTTGTTCCTCAGACCGTTCGATTGCCCATGATCCGCGTTCCCGCCCTGCTCCTCTGCCTCGTGCTGCCCTTGATCGCCGGATTCTGGGCGTTCATGGGCCGGCCGATCGCCGTTCCCGGTCAGGTCGCGATCGGCGATCCGCCGATCCATTGCGTCTCCTTCGCGCCGTTCCGCGACGGCCAGAGCCCGTTCGACGTCACGACCCGCATCCCCTACGAGCAGGTCGAGGAAGACATGAAGGCGATCCGCAAGGTCACGGACTGCGTGCGCACCTACGCGACCGATTTCGGCGGGCAATATGTCCCGCCCATCGCGCGCCAACTCGACATGAAGGTCTATCTCGGCATCTGGATCGGCGACGACGAGATGCGCAACCGCGTGCAGGTGGAAACGGCGGTCGCCTTCGCCAATCGCTACCCCGAGACGATCCGTGCCGTGATCGTCGGCAACGAGGTGCTGCTGCGCCGCGACCAGTCGCCGGCGGTGCTAGCCGATTTCATCAAGGAGGTGAAATCCCGCGTGCCGGTGCCGGTGACCTACGCCGATGTCTGGGAGTTCTGGCTCAAGAACCGGGAACTTGCCGATCTCGTCGATTTCGTCACCATCCATACGCTGCCGTACTGGGAGGATATCCCGATCGCGGCGGACAAGGCGGCCGCGCATATCGACGAGACCGTCAAAAACGTCCGCAAGAGCTTTCCGGGCAAGGAAATCCTGATCGGCGAGGTCGGCTGGCCGACCTTCGGGCGGATGCGCGAGGGCGCCCTGCCCTCGCTTTCCAATCAGGCGCGGCTGCTCAGCGACGTGACGCGTCTCGCCCGCGCCGGCGGCTACAAGTTCAACTGGATCGAGGTGATCGACCAGCCGTGGAAGCGGAAGTCCGAAGGCACGGTCGGCGGTTACTGGGGCCTGTTCGAGGCCGGCAAGGAAACGCCGAAATACATGCCCGGCCAGCCGGTTTCCGACCATCCGCACTGGAAGGCACAGGTCGGGTTGGGACTTGCGTTCGCCACCCTGCTGTTCGGCGTCGCCTTCGCGGCCGCGCGGAAAAACAACACCGGCGGCGCCGCGCGCTGGTTGCCGGTCGCGGCCATCGCGTTCGCCGGCGGGTCGCTTGTCGGGCTGATGACCGAGAAGCTCATCCTCGAAAGCCTGACCGCGCTCGACTGGACGTTTTCGTCGCTGCGGGTCGTCGCCATGGTCACGATCGCGATCGCGGGGGTTATCGCCATCATGGCGGACCTGCCGGCGCCGGACCTCATCCGCCTCGCCCGGCTTAGGGAAGCGCCCTCGCCCCGTGCTGTTCTCGTGCTCGATGCCTTGCTGGCCATCTTCCTGTTCTTCGCGCTGCAGGCCGCGCTGGCGATGGCGTTCGATCCGCGCTACCGCGATTTTCCGGCCGCGACGCTGACAATCGGCGCCGTGCCGCTGCTGCTGATGGTTTTCCGCCGCGGCGGGTTCGACCTGACGGCGACGACGCGCTGGCTCGCGGCGGGTCTCGCGGCCACGGCCCTGTTCATCGGCTTTCGCGAGGGATACGAGAACTGGCAGGCGCTGTGGTTCGTGGCAACACTGGCCGGCGGCGCGGCGCTGCTAGCGAGCCGGCAGGCGGATCACGAAGCCAAGCAGTAGAAGCGCACCGGCGCCGGAAGCCAGATCCGCCTGATAGAGCACCAGCCCGGCGGCAATGGCGAGGCAGGCGATGGCCGTAAGCCCGGCCAGCGGGCGGATGATCGCCGCGAATGTCACCGCGAGCACACCCCAGCCGACCAGCGGATTGCGCAGTACCAACGACATCTGGCCACGCAGGGTGCAAACCCAGTTCCTCGGATCGCCGTCGCAAAAGGTGCGGACGCTGTCGCTGTCGATATAGAGGTATCGCAGCGCCATCGACGCCGCGATCACCACAACCGCTGCCGCGAAGAAGCGCGGCAGCATGTGTCGTTGCGTCAGCGCGAGCATCAACCGCTCTTACGCACGGGTTCGGCTTCGTTTGCCGAGCTGACGATCGGCGCCGGGCCGACCTGGATCGGCGCGGGCCAGACGCCCAGGATGACCGGCAGGTTCTGCGTTTCGGCCGGCACGGCCTCGCCAACGACAGCCGGCACGAGGCCGGTCTGCGGCAGGCGTTCCATCAGCGCGAGCACGACCGCGAAGACGAACGGCAGGCTCTGCACCACCATCACGAGAGCGAACAGCGAGAGTTCGCGGATCTGCGTGTAGTTGGTCATGTGGACGAGCAGCGCCGAGCCGAGCAGCAGCGAGCCGATCACCGCCTCCTCGCGGGCCGGGAACGCGTCTTTCGCCTGCGCCTTGCCGCCTTTGTCGGTGCGGTTGAAGACGAGGTGGCGCATCTTCAGCGACGAGCCGACGGCCTTGGCGATGGTCCACTGCAGCGACATGTGGCCGACGAGCGCCAGCGCCATGTCCTTCGGCGCCATGCCGACGCAGCGACGATAGAGCATCGCGAAATGCAGGAACGACACGCCCAGCATGATGAGGATCGGCAGCGTCAAGATCTTGTCCGGCACCGCGATCGAGGCGAACACCACCACCGGGGTCCAGACGATGTTAAGGAGCGCGATCAGCACGCCGACAGCCTCGTTGCCCATCCACGACAGCCAGCCGGCCGCGAACACGCCGCGCTGCTGCGCCGTGAGTTCGTTGTCACGCGAGTACAGGGCGCGCCAGTGCTTGTGAACGATCTGCATGCCGCCCGAAGCCCAGCGATGACGCTGCTTCTTGTAGTCGCGGAAGGTGTTCGGCAGCAGACCGTGGCCATAGCGACGGTTGGTGTAGTGCTGGCGCCAGCCCTTCTCGAGAATGGTCAGGCCGAGATCGGTATCCTCGCAGATCGTGTCGTCCGACCAGCCGCCGGCCTCCGCGATCGCCTTGCGGCGGACAAGGCACATCGTGCCGTGCGTGATGATGGCGTTGGCCTCGTTGCGCGAGACCATGCCGATATCGAAGAAGCCGGCATATTCGTTGTTCATCGCGCGGTGCATCACCGACCGGTCGGCGTCGCGATGGTCCTGCGGCGCCTGCACGAGGCCCACACCGGGGTCCGAGAACGCCGGAACGAGATCCTTCAGCCAATCCGGGTCGAGCACGTAATCCGCGTCGATCACGCCGATGATCTCGACCTCCGGCGCGGTGTGCTCCAGCGCGATGTTGAGCGCGCAGGCCTTGAAGCCGGCGATCTTGCCCGCGTTGACGAACTTGAAGCGGCTGCCAAGCTGCCGGCAGTGCTCCTCGACCGGCATCCACATCGCCGGATCGGGCGTGTTGTTGACCAGCACGATGCACTCGAAATCCGGGTAGTTGAGCGCAGCGACGGAGTTCAGCGTCTCCTTGAGCATCTCGGCCGGCTCGCGGCAGGCCGGGATATGGATCGACACCTTCGGCATCGTCCCGGTCTGGGCGAGCTTGCCCGGCGTCAGCAGGCGGCGCGGCGAACGCCCGAGCCAGAACTGCGCGGTCTCCGTAACGAGATTGAGCGCGACCAGCATCAGCGGCACCAGCAGCACCAGGCCGACCAGATAGGCGATGGTGGCGCCGACCACGAGGTAATGATCGGTCCAGTAGCGCATCACCCAGGCAATCCAGGCGCCGACGACGTTGCCGGCGACGGCGAGCACGATGCCCTGCCCCAGCGTCAGGCGCGCCGGGGTGAGGCCCTGGCGGATCATCAGCGCCATTGCCAGCAGGAAGCCGAGGACAACGGCGACGGTTCCCGCCATGCGGTGGCTCTTGTCGACGATCGGGCCGGTCCAGTCGAACTTCATCTCGCGGGCGGTGTTGAGCACGCCCCAGTACGGACCCACGCCACCTTCGAAGGTCTTCCACGGCTGGTCGTAGGCTTCGATGACGTTGTAGTCGATGTTGAGCGCCTCGGCGCGGACCGCGAAATCGCGGATGATCTGCGCCTGTTCGAGACGGCCCGGCACCGCGCCATGGCGGTTGTAGCCTGCGCTCGGCCAGCCGAACTCCGAGATCACGATGTGCTTGTTCGGATAGGCGGCCTTGACCTTGTTGTAGATCTCGATGGTACTGTCCACCGCGCGCGTCGCGTCCGTGCCTTCCCAGTACGGCAGCACGTGGATCGCGATGAAGTCGACCGCGTTGGCGAGTTCAGGATAATCGAGCCAGACGTTGTAGATTTCACCGGTGGAGAGCGGAACCCGCCCGCCGGTCGCGGCGCGGACCTCGCGGATCACCTTGATCAGGCGGTCGACGGTGACGCGCTCGATCGCCTTCTTTTCCTTCGAGGCGAGCGCGGCCTTTTCCGTTTCCGTCAGCGTCTCGCCGCGCAGCAGCGGCACGTCGGCACGGACGTTCAATTCGTTACCGACATAGATGCCGTTGACGTTCGCGTGCGTCCTGGCGAGCGCGATCACGCTCTCGAGTTCGCGGCTGTTGCGCTCCGGGTTGCTGTCCAACCAGGCGCCGACCGTGACCTTGAGGCCGAACTCGGCCGCAGCGCCCGGAACGAGATCGCTGCCTTCCGTCGAGGTATAGGTACGGACCGCCCGGGTGACCGGCGCCAGTGCCCGCATGTCGGCGCGCAGCTGTTCGACCGTCGGCGCGTAGCCGTCGCCGCGCTCGCGCTTCTTGCCCTCGAAGGCCGTGTAGGAGAGGCTCGGCAGCTTGCCGTAGAAGTCGGCGGCGGTGCGCTGATCCTGCATCCACAGCCAGAGGCCGGCATGAACGGCGCCGACCACCATTGCGATGACGAGCGCCAGGCGAAGGAAAAGTCGGGAAAGGCGATGAGTACTCACGGTGAGCGTCGCTTCGGTCCATGTTGACATTATGTCCCGGTCGGATTGGCCGGAACATCGGCTATTCTGCAGTGCAGCAAAACAGCCTTTGGTGACGCTATGCCATGCCGAACCCGACTGGCAGATGAACAAAACCCGCCAAATCAAAAAAAGGCTCCGGCACAGCGGTTCCCAGCAAATTTTGAAAGCAACTTCGATGCCATGCCGGTATGCGTAATGCTGCGAGCGGCCATGCGAAGTTGATTGGTCGGATTTCTCTTGGTCGTCCGTGGCGCGCGCGGCGCGACTTGCGGGACGGCCAAGAAGAGCAAAGTCTTCGGCCTGCTTGTTTCTTGAAGACAAGGTATCGGCGCAGGCTGCTCGAGCGGTGCCCTAGCGGACCATGATCCGGCAAAGAACGAGCAACGCGAATCCCGCCAGCGCCTGGACGAACGCCGTTCCGGTGATCCAGCGCAGGCCCTGATGTGCCCGAAGCCCCGATTGCTGGCAGGTGAGCCAGAAGAAACCGTCATTGATGTGCGGCAGCGCCATCGCCCCGGTCGAGACCGCGAGCGCAGCGAGCGCCCGGCCGGCCGGATCGTCGAGGCCGAGCGGCCCGAGGACGGGAATGACGAGCCCGGCGGCCGTGATCGTCGCCGTCAGAGGCGATCCCTGCAGCGCGCGGCCGACCAGCGCGAGCGCGAAGGGAATGGCGAGACCGAGGCCCGGCGGCAGCACGCCGATGTGCTCGATGACGAGATTGGCGAGACCATCCGTATGCAGCACCATCTGCAGGCCGCCGGCCGCGCCGACCGCGAACAGAATACCGGCCGAGGCCGCCAGCGCCCGGGCGATCACACCGCCCTCCTCCACCGCGCGCCTTGCGTGCCCCGCACCGGAAAACGCGAGCAGCGCCAGTGCGCCGGCGCCGAGCAGCATCACCGGCAGGCCGAGCCGAAGGATGCGTTCACGGGCATTCGCGCCGCCCAGCGGCTCGGCCGGGTTCTGGCCGATCGCGTTGAGGACCAGCATCGCGATCAGGACCGCCATCGCGACGGCCAGCCCGACAGCGGCCATTCGGTTGGGGGCAGCATCCGGCAGATCGGCCGCCGAGGATTGATCCGGCACGTGTCGCGTCAGCCAGAACGCCAGCGCGATCTGGAGCAGCGCCAGCGGAATGCCGAGGCCGAGCGCCAGCCGCCAGTCGCCGCCGAGGATCGCGAGCGCCGCGATCGGCAGCGGCGCGGGAACAACCGCGCCCTGCATCGCGGTGACGATCATCGAGGAGCGCAGCGCAAGCCGGGTCCTTGCGCCTTCGATCAGGCCGAAGAGCGGCGCGAGAATCGCCAGCGCCGAGATCGCATTGCCGCCCAGCCCTGCGAGCGCGGCGCCGGCATGGAGCAAGAACGCCCTGCCCTGTTCCGATAGCTTCGACCGCCATTGCGCGAGCGCGCCCGAACTCGCTGCGAGATGCGCCACGATCACGCCGGCGACGATGGCGGAGCCGGCCGCGCCGAGCGTCTGGGTGAAGCCGCTCTGGAAGTTCCGCGCGATCCAGGTGAGATCGGTGCCGGTCGCGATCCCGAAGCCGGCGGCGGCCACTATCGGCAGCAGGAACGGCAGGATGCGGAACCGGGACGCAAGGACGCCGACGAGCACCACGAGGGCGACAACAATGAAGGCTCTCAGTTCGTGCACGCGCAACTCCCGGCTCAGGCGCCCGGCTCTTAGCATCGACCGGCAGGCGGTTGAAGTCCGGGTTATTGAAGAGGCACACGAAAACCCATAGACCGGAATGCGATCATCGGAAGAATGTCATGCGAATTCCCCGCCTGCTCCTCGTCCTCGCCGGCTTTCTCGGCGCGCTTATGTCCCCCCTCTTGCCCGCCTTCGCGCAAGACCTTGGGCAGGGCCTTGGGCGAGACCTTGGCCTGATCCAGACGCGAGGTCGCGACCTCGTGACGCCGAATGGCGAGGTTTTCCTCGTCAAGGGCATCGGCCTCGGCAACTGGCTGGTACCCGAAGGCTATATGTTCAAGTTCAAGAAGGCCCGCTCGCCGCGCGAGATTGAACGGCTGATCGAACTTGCCATCGGCAAGGAGGATGCCGGGCGCTTCTGGGAACGGTTCCGCGAGAACTACGTCGGCGAGGAGGATGTCGCCTTCCTCGCCCGCGCCGGCTTCAACACCCTGCGCTTGCCGCTGCACTACAAGCTGTTCATGACCGAGCCGACGACGACCCGCGCCGATGCGCCGGTCAACTTCGAGGGGCCCGGCTGGGCGCTGCTCGACCGTTTCGTTGGCTGGAGCCGCAAACACGGCCTCCGCGTCATCCTCGACCTGCACGCCGCGCCGGGCGGGCAGACCGGCATCAACCACGACGACGGCACCGGCTTTCCGCTGATGTTCTATGTCCGGCGCGACTGGCAGCGGACTATCGAACTCTGGAAGGAAATCGCCCGGCGCTACCGCGACGAGCCGGCGATCCTCGCCTACGAACTGCTCAACGAGCCGATCTCGACCTATCACGACGAGGACCTGCTCAATCCGCTGCTCGAACCCTTTTACCGCGAGGCAACGGCGGCGATCCGCGCCATCGACCCGAAGCGGATCATCATTCTCGCCGGCGCGCAATGGGACCAGAATCTGCGCGTTTTCGGCCCGCCGTTCGCGGAGAACCTCGTCTATGTCTACCACCAGTTCTGGTCGTCGACGCGGCAGGACGCGGTGCAGGAATACGTCAACTTCTCGCTGCGCAACAACGTGCCGGTGCTGCTCGGCGAAGCGGGCGAGTTCAACAACCGCTGGAACCACGAATACCGGTTGCTCAACGAGCGCAACCGGATGGGCTGGTCCTACTGGACCTACAAGAACCTCGCTTCGCCGACGACCATCGCCTCGATCCGGCCTCCGGCGGGCTGGGACAAGATCATGGCGCTGGCGGCCATGGCCGATCCCGACCTCGAAAAGGCCGGCCTCACGCGGAGTGAGGCGCAGGGCATTCTCGACGCCTATCTGGAAGCGATCCGCTTCCGCGATGTCGAGATCCGCCCCTGCTACCTGCGCTCGCTGGGTCTCGCGCCCGATCTTGAGGAAGCCTGCGCCGCGCAAAAGCGGGCCGGAACCGGCGATTGACCCTTTCCGTCAATCCACGGTTCATCACTGCGGCCGTATGAGACTGTGGTCGTCGCTGCGGTGTCGAGAAGGCGCTTCTTGACTTTGCGCGCAAGCGCGGGTTTTGGAGGGCGCGGGATCGTCCCACGTCGCGTGATTGAGGAAACCGGCCGGGCCCTGCCTGGCCGTCGAGGGAAACTGGATTGGTGACGACCCGTATCGGCCATGTCAGCGTTTTCGTCATCATGACGGCCCTCCTGCTGTGGCCGGCATTCTGGAACGGCGCGCCGCTGTTCTACTACGACAGCGTCGATTATCTCGTTCAGCCCTTCACCGGCGAGATGCCGGTGTTCCGCACCGCCCCTTATGGCTGGTTCCAATGGCTCGCCCGGCTCGGCGGCAATCCGTGGCCGACGATCGTCGCGCAGGCGGCCATGGTCACGGGGATCGCCTGGCTGTCGGTCGATGCGCTGGTGCCGGGTCTCAACCGCCTCTGGCTTCTGGCCGGTGTCGCGGTCCTGAGCTGGCTGACCGGACTGTCCTGGTATGTCAGTCAGGTGATGGCAGATTCGCTGACCGGCGCGGTGTTCCTCGGGGCGATCGCGCTGGCCTGCGGCCGGCGGCTTCCGCTGGTGCCGCGCATCCTTCTCATGGTCCTGACCGCACTCGGCATGGCCTTCCATGTCAGCCATATCGCGGTGATCTGCGGCCTTGTCCTCTGCGTTCTCGCGGCGCGGCTCGCGAGCCTTCGTGTTCCGTCGCTGCGGTTCATCCGGGCGCGCGATCTGGTTCTGACGCTGGCGCTTTCGGTCACGACGGCGGTTTTCGCCAACTACGCGACCACGGGCCGCGTGTTCCTGCTGCAGAACGCCGCCAATCTCCGTCTCGCCCTCCTGATCGAGACTGGCCTCGTCAAGGACTATCTCGACGAAGTTTGTCCGCAGAACCAGCGCATCTCTCACCTCTGCCCCTACCGCAAGACGCTGCCGACAACGGCCAACGCCTATCTGTGGAACACCTTCGGCCCGTTCCACGATCTCGGCGGCTGGAAAAGCGAGCTTCACAAGCAGGAAGCAGCGACCATCGTCGGCGAAATCCTGCGGCGCTACCCCGGCGAGACCGCAGCGCGCCTCGGCACGGCCGCTTTCCGCCAGTTCGGCATGGTCGAGACCGGCGATGGCCTCCGGCCGATGTTTTGGCATCTCGAAAAGCCGATCGCCCGCTTCTATCCCGGCTTCCTCGAAGAGTTCCGGCGCGCGCGCCAGCAGCACCACATCGAGTTCAGCCACTACGCTGTGCGCGACGATCTCGTCTACTGGCTCTCGCTCGCCGGCATGGTCGGCATCGCCCTTTTCGGCTGGCAGATGGGCAGCCGCGCCGTCCCCGGTGCGACGGCGCTGGTGTTCCTCATTCTCGTCGGCAACGCGGTCGTCTGCGGCGCGCTCTCCAACCCCAACCATCGTTATCAGGGGCGCATCGCCTGGCTGCCGCTGTTCGCGATGATGCTCGGCGCGGCAGAACTGGCACGACTTCGCCGCCGGGAAGGTCTTCTCGCGCAGGCCCAGACCAGTCTCGGGAGAGCCGATCTCGGGCTTTTGCCCTCGCCGGCACTTGCGCGCACATCGTCGAACACACGGCGGCAGGAGCGGGTTCGCGAAACGCCCTGAGCGTCCTGGCCCGCCTTATCCGAGCGCAACGGTTTCGAGACAGCGCCAATCGGCGATCGGGACGTCGTTGGCGGAATTCGTCAGCGCGACCCGGTCGAACCGGATGACACGTCCCTTCAGCAGGTCGCGGACTTCCGCCGCGCTGGCGACCTTGGCGGCCGGCTCGACAGCCCCGTAGAGCAGTGAGACATGCGGCATGAAATCACCGGGCTCCGCCGCACAGAGCCGGCAGGTTTCCATCCGCAAACGCAGCAGTTCCGGCGACGGCGCGAAGGCCGCGTAGAACGAGCGGAAATAGCTCAGGCCCGTCAGGATATCGGCGATCGGCAGCGAGAAAGCACCCGAGGCGGCCGCGATGATCTCCGTCATCGCGCGATCGGGCACGGGCGTCCGGGCGATATCGCCCAACAGCGTAAGATGGGGCTGGAAAAACGGCGTCCCGTGCCGGGCGGCCAACCGCGCCCCTTCGTCGGCCAGAAGAATCTCGTCTTCTTCCGATGGCAGGAGCCAGTAGGAGCGCAGGGGAGCTGTCATCAGGGTGTTACAAACCGATTGCACAAAGCGCGAGCTAACGATACATTTATTCCATAGCATCGAAATTTGGAATTCCAATTCCAAATATTCCATAACAACGATGCGGGAGGCAACGTTTTGACCACGGAGTCGCGGCAACCGCCGGGAGGCGGCGTCGGCATCGAGGTGCGTGACCTGCAGGTCGCCTACGGCGGCACCCGCGTGCTGCACGGCGTCAGCCTCGATTTCTCGCCCGGCAGTTTCACCGCCCTGCTCGGCTCGTCCGGCTGCGGCAAGACAACGCTTCTGCGTGCGCTGAGCGGCTTCGTGCCGGTCGAATCAGGCTCGATCCTGCTGGGTGGACAGGATATCGCCCGGCTTCCGCCCGAGAAGCGCGGCATGGCGATGGTCTTCCAGTCCTATGCGCTCTGGCCGCACATGACCGTCCACCAGAACATCGGTTACGGCCTCAGGCTGCGCGGCGCGAACCGGGCCGAGATCGACGCCAAGGTCCAGTCGGTGCTCTCGATCCTCGGTCTTTCCGGCTATCAGGATCGTAAGGTGACCGCGCTTTCCGGCGGCCAGCGCCAGCGCGTCGCGCTGGGGCGGGCGCTGGCGGTCGATCCGCCGGTGCTGCTGCTCGACGAGCCGCTCTCTAACCTCGACGCCAAGATCCGCCTCGCGATGCGCCACGAACTGAAGAGCCTGCATCGCCGCCTCGGCCTCACGGCCATCCACGTCACGCACGATCAGGAAGAGGCGATGACGATGGCGGACGAGATCGTCATCCTCGACGCCGGCCGCGTGCTCCAGAAGGGTTCGCCCGAGGAGGTCTACCGCGCGCCGAATTCGCCGTTCGTCGCCTCGTTCCTCGGGGCGGACAACGTCATTTCCGGCGAAGCCCGCACGGAAGGCCATGCGACCGCGATCCGACTGCCGGGCGGCGGCGAAACGCGGATCGCGTCGGCCCGGCGCGTCGAGGGCGATTGCCTCATCCATTTCCGCGCCAACGCCGTGCATTTCGACGCCGGCAGCGCCCGCCCCGGCCTGCGCCTCGCCGGACGCATCACGCAATCGAGCTATCCCGGCGGCGTCTACCGCTACGAGGTCGAGACCCCGGCCGGGCGCTTTCTTGTCGATGACGACCGCCGCGCCAACCCCGGCGAAACGATCGACCTCCTTATTCCGGCGGAGGAGATGTACGTCTTCCCCGCCGGCGCGCCTTCCGCCTGAGCCGCCGGCGTTTCCCGACGGCCCTGTTGCCAACCGCGCTTTCCGGCCCTCCCCGCCCGGAAGCGCCCGATGGGAGAACCAAGCCGATGTCCATCCGAACGAATGCCCCCCGAATGAAGATCGCCTGGGCGCTCGCCGCCAGCCTGCTGCTTCCCGCTGCCGCCGGCGCGCAGACGCTCAACGTCGCCACCGCCGGCGACCAGAACATGGTCGACTATATCAAGGACTATCTCGGACCGATGTTCGAGAAGGCCAATCCGGGCGTGAAGGTCGTCGCCGTCGGCACCGGGCCGGGCGATTCCGGCTCGCAGAAGATCTACGAGAAGCTTTCGGCCCAGAAGGGCGCGAATGCCGACAACTGGGATTTCGACGTGATCGTCGCCCATCAGAAAATGTCGGGCCAGATGGTCTCCGAGGGGCTGCTCGCGAAATACCGCGAGAAGATCGCGACGGGTTCGCTCGTCACCTCGTCCACGGCCTCGAACGCGCTCGGCACCAATGTCGACGGCTTCGTGATGCCGATGTTCCAGTCACAGACCGCGATCGCCTACAACCCGGACATGGTGAAGGCGCCGCCGGCGACCTACACCGAACTGCGTGAATGGGTGAAGGTCAACCCGAAGAAGTTCGGCTACAACGGCATCAAGGGCGGCATGTCCGGCGTCGCCTTCACGGCCGGCTGGGTCTATGCCTTCGGCGGCGACGCCGAGAAGCTGATGAAGGGCCCCTACGACGCCGCCACCAAGGCGAGCTGGGATGCTGCGCTCGGCGAACTCAAGGCCTTCAACCAGAACGTTGTCATCACGCCGGGCAATGCCGGCACGCTCGACATGCTCAACCGCGGCGAGATCGCGATGGGGCCGGTGTGGGTCGACATGTTCTATACCTGGATGAACGACGGCAAGCTGCCGCCGACCATGAAGCTCAAGCTGCTCTCGCCGGGCATGCCGGGCCAGCCGATGTATTACGCCGTGCCGGCCAAGGCCGCGCAGCCGGACCTCGCGGCCAAGTTCATCGCCATGGCGACTTCGCCGCAGGTGCAGGCCGACGGCATCGTCAAGAAGTTCAACTGGTATCCGGGCATCGATGCCAAGTACCTGCAGGGTAAGCTCGACGACGCCACCTGGAAGAAGCTCTTCTCCGACCTGACGCCGGACGATCTTTCCAAGAACGCCAAGCCGTTCCCGATCGCCCCGTATTTCAACGATATTCTCGAGTCTTACGAGAAAAAGGTCGTGAACTGATTCAAGCGCCTCCCGCCTTCGGGCGGGAGGCTTTCCGCTTCCTGAAACTGAGCCTTCCTGAAACCATGCCTCGCCCCTCGCTCTTCGGCCTGCTGCTCGTGGCCCCGGCGCTCGCGCTGGTGGCGGCGCTGTTCCTGTGGCCGCTGGGCTATTCGCTGATGGCGGCCTTCACGCTCAACGGCGAGTTTTCGCTCGCGCATTTCCGCAAGGCGTTCGAACTCTATTCGACCGATATCGTCTTCACCCTGCTGATTATCGGGCTTTCGACCCTGCTGATCGCGCTCCTGTCGATCGCGATTGCCGGCATTCTCACGCTCAGCGAGACCGGGTGGCTGGTGGCGGTGCTCAAACAGCTTTACCGCTGGCCGCTGTTCATTCCCTTCATCGTCGCCGGGCAGTGCATGCGCACTTTTCTCGCCAAGAACGGGATGATGAACAACACGCTCGTCAGCCTCGGCGTGCTCGACCCCTCCATGACCACGAGCTTTCTCGACTGGCGCGGCATCGTCATCACCTTCGTCTGGAAGCAGGCGCCGTTCGTGATCCTGATGCTGGCCGGCGCGATGGCCTCCATCGACCGCTCGACCATCGAGGCGGGGCGCAATCTCGGTGCCTCGCGCCTGCGCTGCCTGATCGAGATCGTGCTGCCGCAGGTCGGCCAGACCCTGCTCGTCGCGCTGGTGCTGTCGTTCGTAACGATGCTCTCGGTGCTTTCCGTGCCGATGATGGTCGCCGGGTCGCAGCCGACGATGCTGACCGTCGACATGGCGTTCCGCATCAATGCCTATGGCGACTACCCGACCGCCAACGCGCTGGGCGTCGTCTCCTACGGCATCACGGCGATCGTCGCGTGGGTCTACCTGCGCCACAATCTCCGCCAGCACGAGGCGCAGGCACGATGACCGCCGCACGCGCTCTCCCCGCGACACTGGCGAAGATCGGCGCGCTGGCGCTGTTCGCTTTCGCGATCTTCGGCCCGCTGACCAACCTCGCACTGTGGTCGGTCGCGGAGCGCTGGTACACGCCGTTCAAGCTGCCGGTGACCTACGGCCTGCGTTACTGGGAGGTGGTGTTCCGGCCGACCGGCGACGCCATGGCCTCGCTGATGACGAGCGTCTGGATCGCGCTGCTCACTGTCGCGGTGTCGCTGGCGCTCGCCATCCCCGCCGGCTACGCCCTCGCCCGGCTCAAGCTGCCGCTGCGCGCGGCAATCATGATCCTGTTCCTGCTGCCGCAGGCGTTTCCCTCGGTCGCGATCTACATCAACGTCGCCAAGCTCTTCTACCAGATCGGGCTCACCGGCACCGTCGCCGGCGTCGTGCTGGTCCATGCCGCGCACGGGCTTGTCTATTCGGTGTGGATCGCGGCGGCGGCTTTCGCGGCGGTCGACCGCGACCTCGAACTCGCCGCCCGCAACATGGGCGCCTCGCCGCTGCGCACCTTCTTCACGATCACGCTGCCGCTGGCGCTTCCGGGCATCATCGCCTCGGCGATTTTCGTGTTCCTGGAATCGCTTGATGAATTTACCGGAACCTTTTTCGTCGGCGTGCCGCAGGTCTCGACCCTGCCGCTGCTGCTCTACAACGCCTCGATGGGCGGCAACTACCAGATCGCCTCGATCACCGCGCTGATCCTGCTGGTGCCCTCAGTGCTGTTCATGCTGTTCGTCGAACGCTTCCTGCGCGCGGATGTGCTGAGCAAGGTCGGTCATTGAGCGGGGTCGTTCTTCCGGGCATGTGCGCCAACGCACTGAACAGAGGCCCCCGCGCGCCTAGACGCGTTGCCGCCAAGCACTTTGCGGAGCCTCCTGTTCAGTATCGGCATCTTCTTCTAATGTCTCATCGCGCCCTTCGGAGGTTTCGTGATGCTCCACCTCGCCTTCAAGTCTATCGCCGTCGCCACCTTCGTTCTTGCCGTCGGTCTCTCCGGTGCGCGCGCCGAGCAATTCACCGTCTGCACCATCAACAAAACGAGCGACGGTTTCGCCGCTCTGCGTGAAAAGCCGTCCCGCGATGCCAAGATGCTCGTGAAGATGCTACCGGGCGAGATCGTCGACATGCAGAAGAAGGGCGGCGACGTCATCAAGAAGGGCAAATGGTTCTATATCGCGCATTTCCCCGGCGTGGAGATGCCCAACCCCGGCGATCCGGGGTACGAGAAAGTTCGCAAGGGCTGGGCGCATACCTCCGTCTTCGATGAATGCGGCTGAGGAACAGATCTGTGAAAGCGCTGCGGTTTACCCTCCCTGCTCTGTTCGCGCTCATCGGGGCGCCCGCTGCGCAGGCCTTCAACTGTTATATCCCCAAGACGGACCATAGCCCCGCCGCCCTGCATGAAAAGCCGGATGTGAAATCAAGACTCATCGCGCGCATGCCGCCAGGGGGAATGATCAAACAGGTCGGGCGTTTTGAACCGCGCAATGGCTGGGTTCGTGTCAAATGGTCGCCCGCACCGGAGGAAAAGGCCAAACCACGCACAGGTTGGGTGGTTCACGATCACGTCTACGGCGGTGAATGCGAGGATTGAGGCGATCCAATTTTTTCTAAAAAAGCAATAATCTTTGAGATTACATGCGCCTTTGAGGCTGCGTCGAGTTCGGTTAAGACCTTCGGTTGAGCAAACTGGACAGGCAATCGCAAGGGGACGCGAGATGACGAAACGGATCGACAAGGCCGGGCTTCAGGTGGCGGTGGAGCTTGCCACCTTCATCGACAACCGCGTCCTGCCCGCGACCGGCATCACCGCCGACGCCTTCTGGAAGGGCGCCGCCGCCATCTTCGGACGTTTCGCGCCGCGCAATCGCGAGCTGCTGGCGATCCGCGACGACATGCAGGCGAAGATCGATGCCTGGCACAAGGCGCGCGCGGGCGTCTCGCCCAATCCGGCCGAATATGCCGCCTTCCTGCGCGAGATCGGCTATCTCGTGCCCGAGCCGGCGCCGTTCGCAGTCGGCACGCAGAATGTGGACGCGGAGATCGCGACCTCGGCCGGCCCGCAGCTCGTGGTACCGGTGCTCAACGCGCGCTTCGTGCTCAACGCCGCCAACGCCCGTTGGGGCAGCCTCTACGACGCCCTCTACGGCACCGACGCCATCGAACCGCCGGTCGCCGGCGGCTACGATCCCGCGCGCGGCGCCAAGGTGATCGCGTTCGCGAAGGCATTCCTCGACACGGCCCTCCCGCTCGCCTCGGGAAGCTGGACCAACTGGACCGGCGGGCAGCCGAACCTCGCCAACCCGGAGCGCTTCGTCGGCCGCAGCGGCGACAACCTGCTGTTCAAGAACAACGGGCTGCATATCGAACTTGTGATCGACAAATCCAGCCGCATCGGCAAGACCGATCCGGCGGGCCTCGCTGACGTGATCCTCGAATCCGCGCTCACCACGATCGTCGACCTTGAGGATTCGATCGCCGCCGTCGATGCCGAGGACAAGGTCGCCGCCTATTCGAACTGGCTCGGCCTGATGGACGGCACCCTCGAAGACACCTTCGAGAAGGGCGGGAAGATGATGACCCGCAAGCTCAACGCGGACCGGACCTACACCGGGCCGGACGGCAAGAGCTTCTCCCTGCCCGGCCGTTCGCTGCTGTTCGTCCGCAATGTCGGCCACCTGATGACCAACCCGGCCGTGCTGCTCGCTGACGGTTCGGAAGCGCCGGAAGGCATTCTCGACGGCATCGTCACCTCGCTGATCGCGCTGCACGACATCAAGGGCAAGCGCGCCAATTCGCGCAACGGCAACGTCTATATCGTCAAGCCGAAGATGCACGGGCCGGCGGAAGCCGCCTTCACCAACGACCTGTTCGACGCCATCGAGGATATCCTCGGCATGGCGCGCAACACGCTCAAGGTCGGCGTGATGGACGAGGAGCGCCGCACCTCGGCCAACCTCGCGGCCTGCATCCATTCGGTGCGCAACCGCATCGTCTTCATCAACACCGGCTTCCTCGACCGCACCGGCGACGAGATGCACACCTCGATGCAGGCCGGGCCGATGATCCGCAAGGGCGAGATGAAGACCTCGTCGTGGATCTCCTCCTACGAGGACCGCAACGTGCAGATCGGCCTCGCCTGCGGGCTTTCCGGCAAGGCGCAGATCGGCAAGGGCATGTGGGCCGCGCCGGATCGCATGAACGACATGCTGGCGCAGAAGATCGGCCATCCGAAATCCGGCGCGACGACCGCCTGGGTCCCCTCGCCGACCGCCGCCACCCTGCATGCGACGCATTATCATCAGGTCGATGTCTATGCCCGCCAGAAGGAACGCGCCACGGAGAGGGTCGCGCCGCTCGCAGCGCTGCTGACGATCCCGCTCGCGCTCGGCAAGAACTGGTCGGGCGAAGAGATCGCCGCCGAACTCGACAACAACGCGCAAGGCATTCTCGGCTACGTGGTGCGCTGGGTCGATCAGGGCATCGGCTGCTCGAAGGTGCCGGATATCCACGACATCGGCCTGATGGAAGACCGCGCGACGCTGCGCATCTCCTCGCAGCACATGGCCAACTGGCTGCTGCATGGCGTCTGCACCCGCGAGCAGGTCGATGCCGCCTTCGCGCGCATGGCGAAAAAGGTCGACGGCCAGAACGCCGGCGATCCGGCCTACAAGCCGATGTCGGGCAACGAGGCGACCTCGCTCGCCTATCAGGCCGCGCGCGCACTGGTGTTCGAGGGCGTCGCCCAGCCGAACGGCTACACCGAGCCGCTGCTTCATGCCTTCCGCCAGAAGGTGAAGGCGCAGGGGTAAGGCGCGACCTCGCGGCTTAGCGGGCGAGGAACATCGCCCGTGCGGGGTCGAGCGTCACGCCGACCCGATCTCCCGGCTGGAACTGCGCCGCGCCGGCGCGGTGCGGCACGTCGATCATGATGTCGCCATCGCCGATCCGCACGACGTAGCGCATCGTCGCGCCGAGGAATTCGCGGGTGACGACGGCGCCGGCCGGGCCTTCGCCGGCCGGCAAGCCGATCATGGCGTCCTGCGGGCGGAACACGAGGCGCGCGCCATCCTCGACCGGTGCGTCGGCGGGAATGACGAAATGGCCGCCGCCCGCGACCTCGAAACGCCGCGCTTCGCCTGCGCCGGCCGCCTTGCCGTCGAGGATATTCGCGGTGCCGAGAAAGTTCGCGACGAACAGGTTCGCCGGCCGGTCGTAAAGCTCGATCGGGGTGCCAACCTGCTGGATCGCGCCATCGTTGAACACCGCCACCCGGTCACAGATGGAGTTCGCCTCCTCCTGATCGTGGGTGACGAAAATCGTAGTGATCCCCAACCGAGATTGCAGTTCGCGCAATTCGCTGCGCACCTGAACGCGCATCTTGGCGTCGAGATTCGAGAGCGGCTCGTCGAGCAGCAACACCTTGGGGCGGACGGCGATGGTGCGTGCCAGCGCAACGCGCTGCTGCTGTCCGCCGGAAAGCTGTGATGGTTTTCGGTCCCTGAGGTGCTTCAGTTCGACCAACTCAAGCGCCTCGTCGACGCGGCGGACGATCTCGTCGCGCGGCAGGTGCCGCTCCTCCAGCCCGAAGGCGACGTTCCGCGCCACGCTCATGTGCGGCCAGAGCGCGTAGGACTGGAACACCATGCCGACATCGCGCTTCCACGGCGGCAGATCTGCCACCTCCGCGCCGCCAATCCGCACCGAGCCGGTCTGGGCGACATTGAAGCCGGCAATCAGGCGCAGCAATGTCGTCTTGCCGCAGCCGGACGGGCCGAGAAACGCGAAAAACTCGCCAGGCTCGATCGCGAGCGAGACATCCTTCAGCACATGGGTCTTGCCATAGGAGAGGTTCACGCCCTCGATGCGGATATCGGCGGCTTCGGCGCGGCTCAGGTTGTCGTTGGCGGACATCGTTCCTCCGGCTCAGGTCGCCGCACCGGCCTTGGCCGCGCGGTCACGCTCGGCAAGGACGGTCGAGAGATAGGTTGAAAGACCGACGATCAGCACCGCGATCATGCCAAGGGCGGCACCGGCGCCCCGACCGGCCGGCGACTGCATGAAGACGTAGAGCCCGTAGGCCAAGGGCGCGTCGGAGGTGTTTTGCACAAGCATCATCGTCGCCGAGAGTTCGACTGCCGCCGTCGCGAAGCTGGTCACGAAACCGGCGACGATCCCGCCGGTCATCAAGGGCACGACGATGCGGCGGATGGTCCGCGCCTTGGTCGCACCGAGGTTTTCGGCCGCCTCCTCCAGCGACACGCTCACCTGCTGCATTGCCGCCATGCAGGCCCGCAGCGCGTAGGGCAGCCGCCGCACCGCGAGCGCGATGACGATGATGAACCAGAAACTCGTGACCGATTGCCCACTCGGCAGCGAAACGCCGTAATAGGCCCGGAGATAGCCGATACCGAGCACGACCCCCGGAACCGCGAGTGCCGCGCTCGCCATGTAATCGAGCCAATGCCGGCCCGCGATTTTCGTTCGCAGGACGAGATAGGCAATCGCGGTGCCGAGGACGACGTCGATCAACCCGGCGAGCGAGGCATAAAGCAACGTATTCGAGATGAACTGCCAGGACTCGCCCAGCACGCGGGCGTAATGATCGAGCGTATAGCCGTCCGGCAGCGGCGAATACGACCAGATGGTCGCGAGCGAGAGCAATCCCAGTCCGAGGTGCGGCGCCAGCACCAGAAGCAGGATCAGGCCGATGACGGCATAGGCCAGCACCGCCTGCGCCGGGTTCATCCGGCGCTTTGCCAGCCCGCCGCCCCCGCGCTGGACCGTCGCGTAATCCTGACCACGCGTCGCCAGCGAGGCGACGAACAGCGAGAGGACGGAAAAAACGATCAGAACGACCGAGATCACGTAGCCGGTCGGGTCCTTGAGGCCGACGGAGGTGATGCGCAGATAGGCCTGCGGCGCCAACATATCCTTGACGTTCAGGAGCAGCGGCGTCGCGAGATCGTCGAACACCTTGATGAAGACGAGGCTCGCCCCGGCGACGAAGCCGGGCATCGCCAGCGGAAACACGATCCGGCGGAACAGGCGGAAGCCGGAACATCCAAGGTTCTGGGCGGCCTCCTCCATCGCCCGGTCGATGTTACGCAGCGAGGCCGTCAGGTTGATGAGAATGAAGGGAAAATAGTGCACGGACTGCACGAAGATCACCCCGTTCAGCCCCTCCATGAACGGGATGTTGATATCAAACCAGTCGCCCAGCAGCAGATTGATCGAGCCGTTGCGACCGAAGATCAGCTGCATTGCCACAGCGCCGGCGAAGGGCGGCATGATGAGCGGGATAACGCCGAGCGTCTGGACGATGGCGGCGCCGCGGAACTCGAACCGGGTCGTGAAGTAAGCGAGCGGCAAGGCGAAGATGCTCGCCCAGACAACCGACATGATCGAGACGTAGAACGAGTTCCGGAACGCGCGCAGGAACAGGTCGTTGCGGAGAAAATCGGCGAAGTTGACCAGCGTCACCGCGCCGGTCGACGGGTCCTGGAACGCGACCAGGATGACCATCGCCACCGGGATGACGAGAAACAGGCCGAGAAAGCCGGTGATCCCGGCAATCGCCAGCCAATGGCCCATCATCGCCGTGCCTGGCTGCGCCACGCGCGCCGCCGACAGAACGGACATGCCCGTTGCCCCCGCCATGGCCTACGCGCTCAATTCGCGGCCTTGAGCGCTTCCTCGACCTTGGCCTTCGCCTTGGCATAGTTCTCCTTGGCGAAAGCAGCCCATTTCTGCTCGTATTCGGCGCGGCGGGTCTTGGCATCCTTGCCCTTGAAGGCGGCGGCGAGGTCCTTCTCCGCCGCCTGCGCCTCGCTGACCGGCATCGCGGCGATCAGCGCCCGCGCCTCGTCGCCGAGCGCCTTTGCCTTGGGATTGGCCTTCTTCGCCAGCTTGCCATCCAGTTCGTGGAGTTGCTTCGTGATCGCCTTGAGATCGGCGAGCTGGAACGAGATCGTCTGGTCGAACAGGGTATCCACAATCGCCGTGCGATCTCCGGACTTGTCGACATTGAAGACCATCATGCCCTGAAAGCGCTTGTCGGTGAAGGGATTGGGAAAATCCTTCGGCGCCTTGGCGTAGATCGCCGGGTTGACCGGCAGCCGGCGGATCTTCGGATCGAGCAGCACCTCCTGCCCCTTCGGCGAGATCAGGAACTCGATGAAGGTCTCGGCGCCGGCCTTGTTCGGCGCATTGGCGACGATCGCGACGTTCGCCGGCACCACGGTGGTCACGCTCGGATAGTTGAACTTGACCGGGAAGCCCGCGCCCTGCGCCGAGAAGGCGAAGAAGTCGATGACGATGCCGACGCCGACCTGCCCGGAATTCACCGCGTCCGGCACGCCGAACGAGCGCTCGGCGACGTGGTTGAAGTTGCCGGCCATCGCCTTGATGGTGGCCCAGCCCTTGTCCCAGCCCTCGCCCTGCAGGATGGTCTCGATCGTCAGATGCGTCGTGCCGGAACGGCCGGGCGAGGCGATCGAGACGTGATCATAAAAGGCCGGCTTGGCGAGATCCTGCCATTCCTTCGGCTCCGGCAGCTTGTTCGCCTTGGCGTAGCGCTCGTTCCACATGATGCCGTAGCCCGAGGCGGCGAAGCCGAAATAATAGCCGTCCTTGTCGTTGATCGGATAGGCGCCGACCTTTTCCGGAATGCCCTGCGCCTTCAGCTTGTAGGGCTGGAGCAGCTTCTTGTCCTTGAGAACTTCGAAGGCATCGGGCGCGGAGGCCCAGAACAGGTCCGACTGGTTGTTCGACTTGGTTTCCTCGACGAACTTCACGCCGGCATTGGTGTTGCGGTTCTGGACCTCCAGCGTGAGGCCGGGATTGGCCGCCTCGAACGCCTTCTTGATCGGGTCCGTCACGTCCTTTGAGAACGAAGTGATCACCGTCACCTTGCCGGCCGGCGCCTGCGCGAAGGCAGGCCCCATCAGCGCCAGAACAGCGACAGCCGCAATCGAAGAACGACGATTCAACATTCAATTCACTCCCTATTCTTTTGTTTTTACATCAATTTTTTTGTTTTGCCCCTGTCGGGGTTGACCGACGCGGCAAAGGCTTGAAAGATAGTCACCTAATCAAACCGGGCAGGCAAGGACAAATCGGTCCCCTGCCCGATCAACGGCGGACCAACGCCGGTATCACGGGAGAATCGCTTATGGATCACAAAATTGTCGCGCTCGCATTTGCCGCCTTCGGCGCGGTGGTCTCGCTTCAGCCAGCACACGCGCAGGATGCCTGCCCAAACCGGGGGCAGCTCGACGACCTCTACTGCGACCGCGACAAGGACCTCGTGGCCGACGCGCCCGAGGCCGCCAAGCAGCGCGATCCCTCGACGCTCGTCTGGGCCTATACGCCGGTGGAGGACCCGGCCGTCTACGCCAATATTTTCAAGCCGTTCACCGATCATCTTGCGCAGTGCACCGGCAAGCGCATCGTCTATTATCCGGTCCAGTCGAACTCGGCGGAAATCGAGGCGATGCGTTCGGGGCGGCTCCACTTCGCCGGCTTCTCGACCGGGCCGACCGGCTTCGCGGTCAATCTCGCCGGCGCCGTTCCGTTCGCGGCCAAGGGCCTCGGCACCGAGGTGCGCGGCTACCAGCTTCTCGCCATCGTCAAGACGTCGAGCCCCTACCAGAAGCTGACGGATCTGAAGGACAAGAAGGTTGCGCATACCTCGCCCTCGTCGAACTCGGGCAATCTCGCGCCACGGGTGCTGTTCCCCGATCAGGGGCTGACGCCGGACAAGGATTACAAGCCGGTGATGTCCGGCGGGCACGACAAGAGCGTGCTCGGCGTCAATTCGGGCGATTACGACATGGCGGCGGTCGCCTCGGACGTTTTCGAGCGCATGGCGACCCGCGGCACGGTGAAAAAGGATGATTTCCGCATCATCTATAAAAGCCCGGTGTTCCCGACCTCGTCCTTCGCCTACGCGCACGACCTGAAGCCGGAACTCGCCAAGAAGCTCAAGGACTGCTTCTTCGCCTTCCGCTTCCCGGCGCCGATGCAGAAGGAATTCAACGGCGACGACCGCTTCCTGCCGATCACCTATCAGAAGGACTGGGCGGTGGTGCGCGATGTCGCGGAGAAATCGGGCACGCCCTACAACAAGCACGCCTACGAGCGCGAATCCAAGCGCGAGGCGGAGGCCGCTGCCAAGAAGGCCCAGCAGAAGAAGGCTCCGTGATGACGGCGGCGAATGAGAACAGCGCGCTGGAACTCCGCGCGCTGTCGAAGTCCTATGTCCCCGGCAAGCCGGTCCTGCGCGATATCTCGCTGACGATCCCGGCGAACGGCATCACTGCTATCATCGGGCCGTCTGGCACCGGAAAATCGACGCTGGTGCGCTGCATCAACCGGCTGGTGACGCCGACCTCCGGCGCGATCCTGTTCAAGGGGCTCGACCTGACGCAGCTTTCCGGCAAGGCGCTGCGGATGGCGCGGCGGCGGATCGGCATGGTCCATCAGGAATACAACCTCGTCGAACGGCTTTCCGTCATGGAAAACGTGCTGACGGGACGGCTGGGCTATGTCCCGGCCTGGCGCGCGTTCCTGCGACGATTTCCGCAAGCGGACATCGACCGGGCGTTTGGCTTGCTCGATGCGGTCGGGCTCGCCGATTTCGCGACGCGGCGGGCGGATCAGCTTTCCGGCGGCCAGCGCCAGCGCGTCGGCATTGCCCGCGCGCTGATGCAGGACCCGGAATTGCTGCTCGCGGACGAGCCGACCTCCTCGCTCGATCCCAAGACCTCGGTGGAGATCGTCGAGCTGATGCAGAAGCTCGCCGCCGAACGCGGCATCCCGGTCATCATCAACATCCACGATGTCGAGCTGGGCAAGCGCTTCGCCAACCGCGTTATCGGCATGTCGCAGGGGACGGTGGTGTTCGACGGCCTGCCGGAAAACCTTACCGACCGGGATCTCGCCACCATCTACGGCGGTGAAAGCTGGATCGCGGCGGCATGAGTCCCGCCGCGCTTCATCACAGCCGGGCCGAGGCCTTTCCCGCGAACTGGTGGAAGCGCGCGGGGTTCGCGCTGCTGTTCCTCTACGTCCTCTATGCGATGTCGACGCTGGAGATCACCTGGGCGCGCTTCGTCGCCGGGCTCGGGCATGCGGACGAGTTCTTCGCCCGGATGTGGCCGCCGAACTTCGAGGCGACGAAACTCGATCTCCTGACGACCGGAATGATCGAATCGATCCAGATCGCCATTCTCGCGACCTTCGTGGGCGTGTTGCTGTCGCTGCCGCTCGGATTGCTGGCCGCGCGCAACCTGATGCCCGAGTGGGTTTCCTGGGCAGCGCGCGGCGTCATCGCGCTGTGCCGCTCGTTCCACCCGATCGTGGTGGCGATCCTGTTCGTCAAGGCGGTCGGGTTCGGTGCGCTGGCCGGCATTCTCGCGCTGATCGTCGCCTCGATGGGGTTCATCTCGAAGCTGTTCGCCGAAGCGATCGAGGAGATGAGCCTCAAGCAGGTGGAGGCGGTGCGGGCGACCGGCGCCTCGTTCTGGGGCGTTCTCGTGATGGGCGTCCTGCCGCAGGTGATGGCACGCTTCATCGGCTTCGCCGCCTACCAGCTCGATTCCAACCTCCGGAACTCGACAATGGTGGGCATCGTCGGCGGCGGCGGCATCGGCGCGACGCTGTTCACCGCCTACCAGCGCTTCGACTATGATTTCGTGCTGACAATCCTCCTGGCCATCATCGCGATCATCATGGTCAGCGAGATCGCCTCCGGCTGGCTCCGAAAGGTCTTCCAATGAGCGTCGAGGGCACCCCGCACCCCATACGCAAATGGGAAGCGCACAGCCGGGGCGAGCGTCTCGCGCGCTTCGCGGTCTATCTCGGCACGGCGGCGGCGGTCGTCTGGTCGGCGCGCTATGTCGAGATCATCCCGGAATTCCTCTACGACGCGCCGCAGCAGACCGTCGATCTTTTCCGGCGGATGTGGCCGTTCGACTGGTCGCATTACCCGAAAGCCGTCCACGCGGCGTTGATCGAGACCTTCCATATCGCGACGCTCGGCACCCTGCTCGCGCTGGTGCTGGCGGCGCCGGTGGCGCTGATGGCGGCGCGCAACGTCTCGCGGTCGCGGGCGCTCAACCTTGCCGCGACCTTCATTCTCGTCTCGTCGCGCTCGGTGAACTCGCTGATCTGGGCGCTGCTGTTCGTGGCGATCTTCGGTCCCGGCGCGCTCGCGGGCGTCCTCGCCATCGCCTTCCGGTCGATCGGCTTTGTCGGCAAGCTGCTCGCCGAGGCGATCGAGGAGGCGCGCGAGGGGCCGATCGAGGCGCTCAAGGCCACTGGCGCCTCGCCGGCGAGCCTGCTCATCAAGGGCTACTGGCCGCAGATCGAGCCGAGCTTCTGGGCTGTCGCCCTGTTCCGCTGGGACATCAACATCCGCGAAAGCGCCGTGCTCGGCCTCGTCGGCGCCGGCGGGATCGGCGTCGCGCTCGATGCCGCGCTCTCGAACCTCTACTGGGACCAGGTGGGACTGATCCTCGCGGTGATCTTCGCCGTCGTCATCATCGTCGAGATCGTGACGAGTGCTATCCGGAAACGGATTATCTGAAGCCGCGCGTCAGCAGATGCGCGGCAACTGCTCGCCGACCAGCATATCGACGACGCGCTGGCCGCCGAACAGCGTCCGCATCAGCACCGTTCCGGGATGGCCGGCAACCGCGCGGCCGATGATGCGCGCCTCGCGCCCCTCCGGCGTCGCGCGCATCGCCGCCAGCGCCGCCTCGGCCTGATCGGGCGGTACGAAGGCCACGAGTGCGCCCTCGTTGGCGAGATAGAGCGGATCGAGGCCGAGAATCTCGCAGAAACCGCGCACCTCGGCGCGCAGGGGCACGAGATTCTCATCGATCTCGATGCCACATCCGGCGCTTTCCGCGATCTCGTTGAGCGCCGAGGCGAGGCCGCCGCGCGTCGCGTCGCGGGCGCAGCGCAGGCCCGGCGCGGCAGCAAGCGTCGCCGCCATCAGCGCACCGAGCGGGGCCGTGTCGCTCGCCACGTCACTCTCCAGCGCCATCTCGCCGCGCGCCGCGAGAATCGCCGCGCCATGATCGCCGAGATAGCCGTTGACGATGGCGGCATCACCGGGCCGGACATGGCGCGCGGCGATATCGACGCCCGGCGCGATGACGCCAACGCCCGCGGTTGTGATGAACACCTTGTCGGCCGCGCCGCGGGCGACAACCTTGGTGTCACCGGTGACGATGCGGACGCCGGCCCGATCCGCCGCCTTTCGCATCGAGGCCACGATCCGGCGCAGCGTGGCAACCTCGACCCCCTCCTCGATGATCATCGCGCAGGAGAGCCAGAGCGGCTTCGCGCCGCCGACGGCGAGATCGTTGACCGTGCCGTTGACCGCGAGATCGCCGATGTCGCCACCGGGAAAGAACAGCGGATCGACGACGTAGGAATCGGTCGTGAACGCGAGCCGTGCGCCGGGCGGCAACGCCGGCGTCAGGCGGGCCTGATCCTCGCGGTCGCCGGTGTCCGGGTTGTCGAAGGCTGCCGCAAACACGCTCTCGATGAGATCGCGCATCGCCCGGCCGCCGCCGCCATGCGCGAGCGTCACCGTCTCGCCGACATGCGGCACACGCTTGCGGGAAGAAAGGTCGGACGGCGGAAAGGTGTGATCGTTCATGCAGCAACCTCCGCGCCCGGCGCGAGTTTCACCCCGGCATAGAGGCGGTAGGCAGCGCAGGCACCCTCCGACGAGACCATCAACGCGCCGAGTGGGGTTTCCGGCGTGCATTCGCGGCCGAACTTCGGACATGCCCAGGGTTTGACGAGACCTTTGATGACATCGCCGCAGCGGGTGCCTTCCATTTCCGGCAAGGTGGCGTCGCCGGCGCGGGCCTTCGTCTTGCCATAACCAACGCCGAATTTCTCCTCTGCGTCGAAGGCGGCATAGGCCTCGCGCATGCGCACGCCGGAATGGTCGATCTCGCCGAGGCCGCGCCAGTCGAAAGCGTCGCGCGGCGTGAAGACATCGGCGATGGCCGCCTGCGCCGCCGGGTTGCCGTGATCGGGCACGACGCGGGCATACTGGTTCTCGATCTCGGCGCGGCCCTCCGCGATCTGCCGCACGACCATCAGCACGCTTTGAAGCAGGTCGAGCGGCTCGAAGCCGGCCACCACCAGCGGCTTGCCGTAGTCGCGGGCGATGAAGCGGTAGGGTTCGAGGCCGATTACCATCGAGACATGGCCGGGACCGACGAAACCGTCGAGCCGCATCGCCGGATCGTCGAGCAGCGCCTTGATCGGCGGCGGTACGAGGATGTGGTTGCAGAACAGCGAGAAATTCGTCCGCCCCTCGCGCTTCGCCTGCTGCACCGTCAGCGCGGTCGAGGGCATCGTCGTCTCGAAGCCGAGGCCGAAGAACACCACCTCCCGATCCGGGTGACGGCGGGCGAGTTCGAGCGCATCGAGCGGGGAATAGACCATGCGGACATCGGCGCCGCGCGCCTTCGCCTGCATCAGCGAGCCGCGCGTGCCGGGCACCCGCATCGCATCGCCGAAGGTGGTGAAGATGACGCCCGGCCGCTCGGCGATCTCAAGGCATTCGTCGACGCGCGTCATCGGCAGGACGCAGACGGGACAGCCGGGGCCGTGCAGGAATTCGATCGCCTTCGGCACCAGCTTGTCGAGCCCGTAGCGAAAGATCGCATGGGTGTGCCCGCCGCAGATTTCCATGATGCGCAGCGGGTTTTCCTCGGTCGCGCCGGTGCGGGCCACGGCCTCGGCGATGGCCGCCAGCACGGCGCGCGCCTTCTCGGGATCGCGGAACTCGTCGGTGTATTTCATGGTCGCGCTCATGATTCCGCTCCCGCCAGCATGGCATTGGAAGCGCGGATCGCCTCGATTTCCTCCATCGCCTCGCCGAGTTCCTCCAGCGCGCGCAAGGTGGCGGCAGCTTCGTCGGGGTCGATGCGGCTCATCGCGAAGCCGACGTGCACCAGCACCCATTCGCCGACGAGCGCGGGCAACCCACCCTCTCCGGCAACGCAGGCGAGATTGACCTTGCGCCTGACGCCCGAGACATCGACGACGCCCATCATCGAGGCTTCGTCCACGATTTCCACGACCTGGCCGGGAATGCCGAGACACATGGTTCCCTCCTATTCGGCGATGCGGATTTCATCCGCTTCCTCGTCTTCATCCACCACCCGCAGCGGCGGTTCGATGCCATACCGTTCGAGCTTGGCGCGCAGGCCGACGCGGCTCAGCCCCAGTTCCTCCGCCGCACGGCTCTTGTTCCAGCGCAGGCGCGTCAGTGTCTCGCGCAGGATGCGTGCTTCCATCTGCTCGACGCGATCCTTGAGCGGCCCCCGGATCGCCAGCGCGCTCTCGGCGACCGGATCGTCGAGCGTCTCGCCGGCGTGGCGCAGGATGCGCGGCGACAGATCGGCCGCGGCGATCGCATTCCCCGTGCAGAGCATCAACATCCGGGTGATCTCGTTGTCGAGTTCGCGCACGTTGCCGGACCAGCGATAGGCGGAGAGGAAGCGCAACGCCTCGGGTTCGATCCGCCCCACCACCTTGCCATGCCGCTGCTCGGCGGCGGCGAGCAGGTGCACCGCCAGCAGCGGAATGTCGTCGATCCGCTCCCGCAAAGGCGGCACGCGCAGGGGGCAGACCGAAAGGCGGTACAGCAAGTCTTCCCGGAACCGCCCGGCGCGGGCTTCGGCTTCGAGATCGCGATTGGTCGCGGCGATGACGCGGACATCGACCCGCCGCGTCTCGTTCGAGCCGACCGGGCGGATTTCGCCCTCCTGAAGGAAGCGCAGCAGCTTGACCTGAAAGGCCGGCGAGGTATCGCCGATCTCGTCGAGGAAGATCGTGCCTTCGTGCGCCTCTTCCAGCAGGCCGATGCGAGTGCTGTGGGCGCCGGTGAAAGCGCCCTTCCGATGGCCGAACAACTCGCTTTCTAGGAGTTCGTCCGGGATCGCGCCGCAATTGACGGCATGGAACGGCTTGTCCGAGCGCAGGGAGCCGTAGTGAATCGCGCGGGCCAGAAGTTCCTTGCCGGTGCCGGTTTCGCCGAGCAGCAACGCCGGGACGTCGAAGGTCGCGATCTGCGCGGCAAGACCGCACACCTCCTCCATCGGTGAATGCGGCGCACGGATGATGGCATCGAACGAAAAGCCGCGCTTCACCGCCGCGCGCGTCGCCGCAAGGCGCACTTCCGCCGTGCCGACAAGCTGCTTCAGCTCGATCGCCAACCGGTCATGTTCGCGCTGGAGCGCGAAGAGCCGGGCGCCGTTGCGCGCGGTCACCAGCAACTGATCCGGGTGCCAGGGCTTGGCGAGGAACTGGTAGATACCGGCCTCGTTGATGGCGCTGATGATGTCTTCGGTATCCGAATAGCCGGTGACGATGACGCGCAGAGTCTCGGGCCAGCGCTCGCGCATCAGGGTCAGCAGTTCGACGCCGGTCATCCCCGGCATCCGCTGATCGCAGAAGATGACCTGAATCCACTCCTCTGTGAGGATTTTCAGCGCCTCTTCCGCGCTCTGCGCCGAAAAGATCTCAAATTCCTCCTCCAGCGCCATCCGCATCGCATCGAGCGAGCGGCGCTCATCATCGACGAGGAGGACGGCCGGGCTGCGCTGCAGGCTCATGCGGGAATCCTTCCGACCTGAGCCTCGGAAATCGCGGCAAGACGGCGCTCCGCCGCCTCGCGCGCCCGCGTCAGCGCCTCGCCGCGGCGGGCATCGAGCCAGCCGAGCCAGGCTTCCATGCCCTCCCCGGTCCGGGCCGAGACGCGCAGGATCTCGACCGAGGGATTCACCCGGCGCGCGTTCCGCTCGTAGGCGTCGAGATCGACGTCGCAATGCGGCGCGAGATCGACCTTGTTGAGCAGCACCAGCTCCGCCGCGGCGAACATGTCCGGGTATTTCAGCGGCTTGTCCTCGCCCTCCGTGACCGAGAGGACCGCGACCTTCGCCGCCTCGCCGAGATCGAAAGCCGCCGGGCAGACGAGATTACCGACATTTTCGATGAACAGCACGCTGAACGGCTCGGGCTTGAGGTGGTCGATGGCGTGACCGACCATATGCGCATCGAGATGGCAGCCCTTGCCGGTGTTGATCTGGATCGCCGGCGCGCCGGTCTCGCGGATGCGCATCGCGTCGTTCGCGGTCTGCTGGTCGCCCTCGATGACGCCGAGCGGCCAGCGGCTGCCCAGCAGGGCGATGGTCTTGCACAGCAGGGTCGTCTTGCCCGAGCCCGGCGAGGAGACGAGGTTGAGCGCGAGAATGCCGGCCTCTGCGAAGCGCTGGCGGTTGATGCGGGCATAGCCGTCGTTCTTGGCGAGGATATCGGTCTCGATCGCAACCATCCGCGCCTGACTCATGCCCGGCGCGTGGGCTCGCGCCGGCCCCTGCCCGAAGTGCAGGTCTTGTCCGGAATGAACACCCTGCCCCTCGCCGTGATGATGATCGTGATGATCATGGCCGTGATGACCATGGTCGTGACCATGATGATCATGGGGGTGATGCTCATGGGGGTGATGGTGGCCGTTGACACGCTTCTCCGCACCCTCGATCCGCACCTCGCCCTCGCCGCAACCGCAAACCGTGCACATCAGATGACCTCCAGATCGCGTATGCGCATTTCCGTTCCTCCCGTCGGCGAAAGCCGCGCGCCCCCGCATCGCGGACAGGGGTCGAAGCGCTCACCGATGACGACGCTTTCGCCACAATCGAAGCAATAGGCCTCGCCCGGAACCTCGATGATCTCGAGCGCCGCGCCCTCGGCGAGCGAGCCCTTCATCACGACATCGAAACCGAACCGCAGCGCGCCGACCTCGACCCCCGAGAACCGTCCGATTTCGAGCCGCACACGGCGTACGGCGGAAAACGCGTCCCGCTTCGCCGCGTCCTCGACGATCTGGAGAATGCCTTCGCAGAGCGAGATCTCATGCATCGGCCACCTCGATTTCGGTCACAACGCAGGGGTCGACGGTCTCGACGATGAACCGGGCGACACGCCCGGTCGGCGCATCGGCTTCGAGCGGCAGCGTCGCCAGCGCCGTTTCGAGCAATCCGCCCGGCGCGAGCGCGAAATCGGTCGGAGACAGGCGCTCGAAGGCGGAAATGCCGTCGGCATCGCCCTCACCGCGCACCAGAAGCGTGCCGCGCGCTGCCTCAGCCGCACCTTTCGCCGGATCGCCCGCCGGATCGCCGGCAAGCAGCCGGTCCACCTCAACGAGGCGCGCGGCGATCCGCCAGACAATGCCCTTGCCATGCCGCTCAGCGATGGCGGCGAGCAGATCGCTCCTCGTCCTTCCGGCCGGCGAATTCTCGACCGGTCGACCGCCTTGCGTCGCGCGATCCCATTCGACCGGCCGGGCGGGCGCGAATTCCGGCAGGTCGGCCTGTCCCCAATGCCCGTCCCATTGCGTCATGACCTCATTCAGGAGCTGCGCGGGCGCGGAATCCGCCGCCGAACGATAGGTCGAGAGATCGGAGAGGTCGCGCGGCGCACCGTCGAGCGGCGCGAACAGGCGTCGGCGCAGCGCGCGGGCGGCCCCGTCATCGGCGAGCGCGTTACGCGCCAGCGTCACCGCCTCGCGATCCGGCGCGAGGCCGAGGACCGACGGCCAGACAAGGCAGAGCCTGAGCACATGCTCGGTCAGGATTTCCGCGCCGATCCGTGACGTCAGCGCCGCCGGCACCGGCAGGCCGAAGGCGGAACGGATCGCGGCTTCCTGCGCCGCACCGCACAGGCTGAAAAGCCGAGGAACCAGCACCGCCGCCTCCTCCGGCCGTTTTCCGCGCAGAAGCCGCGCGATCGGCGCGCCTGCCGGCGGCACGAACGTGCTCGCCCAGCCCCGCTCGCACCGGGCGATCCGGATCGAGAGCGTGGCGGGCGCGATCGTCATGATGCTTCGGCTCCGCGGGCAGTGAAAGACCCGGTGATCAAGGCCCGGCGCGAACCCGCGACAGGTGCCGATTTCGGCACAGCGGCCGTTTCCGCCGCCGCCAGCTCGGCCTCGCGCAGGCGGCGCTGGGTCAGCGCCTGATCGGTCTCCTCGCGGATCTTGTCGTCAAACAGCGCCGCCATCACCGCGCGGGCGACATCGGTGGCATAGAGCTGGCTCGCGAACTCGCTCATCGGCGAGAACAGCGAACAGGCCTTGTAGCCGCCGATCCTGTCGCGCTGCATATGGATGAACTCGTAGTGGCCGGAGGGGAACGCGACGAGTTCCTTCTCGCCGGTCCTGAGCTGGGACCAATCCGTGCCGGGGCCGGGAAGCAGTGTGAGGTTCATGAACCACGGCGCAATCAGGACGCCGAGGAAATGCCCCTCCCATTCGCGGAAGCCGACGGCCTCGACATGAAGCGATTCATTCGTCAGCGGCGTGTTGCGCATGTTCGCCGCGTGAATCTCGCGGAATTCGGCCACCAGCGCTGCGACATCCGCGTTCATGCGGGCGGCCGGGTCCGGCTTCTCCTCCATCCCGGGATCGCGCAGGACCATGAACTGCGTCTTCGGCGCATCGCAGGTCGGGCAGGTCCAGTCGGCCGGCAGCGCGCGGAACGGCGTACCAGGCGGCACCTGCCGCATCTCGTCGCCCTCCTCCGGGCGATAGGGCGTCCAGCAGATCTTGCATTCCATCTCGGCGGCATCGGAGATGCGCGTGCCGTCGCCCAGATAGGAGCCTTCGAACGTTCCCGCGGTACGGCCGGTCATTTGAGCACCTCCAGCACTTCGATCAGGCGCGCGGCGCTATCCTCGAAATCCTCGCGCGCCGCCATCACAACCTCCGGCATCGGCGTGATCTCGATCGTGTCGAGGATCAGCGTATCCATCGAATTGAAGAATTGCACGCGCCAGACGTTCGGCAACGCGGTCGCGCTGACGCGGCAATTGCCGTAGCCGCGCGAGAGAAGGCGCACGCGCCCCTCGCCCATCGCCTGATCGAGATAATCGAGGTCCTCCGGCGAGTGCGGCAGCAGCGAGAGATTGATGACGTGCACAGGCACGCCCGGCTTCGCCTCGGCGCTTTTCGCGAGAACCTCGGTCACAAGCGCCGGGCCGTTGACGAGGCCATCGCTCCTCGGCGCCGAAAGGCCCATCGCGGGGCGCAGGGGCGTATGGGCGAAGCGCAGGACATCGCGCGCGACCGGCGCGACCTCGATCCGGTCGCCTTCCGGCGAACGCACGACCCAGACGCCCGCGAATACCGATTCCTGAATGCGGATTTCCCCGGCGCCGGCGATGAGGCAGGAAACCTCGCCCTCGCCGCAGGTCTCGGCGAGGAGCTTGCGGTTCGCGGCATCGAGAGGCGTCATCGGCAGGCTCGCCCATTCGCCGCGCGCCGCCGCGACGCCGCATGCTCCAGCGGCTCTCGCGAGCAGGTCGAGAGCCGGAGCCATCGTGCCGAGGTCGGTCCCCTCGATCTCGGGCACGACGAGCGAATAGGTGCGCATCCCGGAGGGCATGCGGACATAATCGAGGTTTTCCCCCTCATCGGGCTGGGAGCCCGGACCAAACCCGGACGGCGGCTGGAAATACGATGTCATCACGGGTCTCTCCTATTCCGCCGCCAGGGTTTCGCCTTCGAGGATCAGGGCGATCTTCTCGATGTAGTCCTGCCATTCCCGCACACGGGGGATCGCGCCGAGCTTCTCTCCTTCGCGGAAGAAAATAAGGCTCGGGGTCGGCCAGACCTCGTAGGTCTCGCGGGTCGCGCGTTCGATCCCGCCAGCCACGAGCGCGCAATCGAACGCGCCACGGAAGGTTCCGACGAGTTCCGGCAGGATGACCGCGACATCCGCCGTCTCGAGATTTTTGGCCGGGTCGCCGGGAATGAAAAGGCAGTGGAAGCCGGGGCGCGCGGTCCAGGCCTTGACGGCCTCAACCGTTTCGAAACGCGGCCAGTGCCGGTCTTGAACGAGAGTGTCGAGCAGGGCTGCGCTCATGGCCAGATCCTCATGGTCGGTTCCTCATGCTTGGGAGAGGCCGGCGCGGCGCGCCGCTTCGAGATGGGGCGGCAGGCGCGGGCCTTCCGCTTCGAGATCGGCGAAGGCATCGCCGAGGTCCTCCCCCGCCATCGCGGCGGCGAGGCCGGCGAGCGCGCGGGTGATCTGCGCGGCTTCTGTCTCGTCGAGCACGGCGCGAGCGGCGCCCAGGAAGGCGAGCACCATGGTTCCCGGCGGGACCGCTCCGACCAGCGCGAGGTCGAGCGTCTCGGAACGCCCCTCCGCCTCCGCGATCGCGGTATAGCCGTCGACGGAAACGACGCGCATGGGAATGCCGACGCACATCTCACGCCCTCCGGAACGCGAAGAACCGGTCGTCGCCGTTGCGGCAGGCTTCAGCCTCCGCCGGCCGGCCGTTCTCGTAGGCGTCGCGGGCGATGGCGGGCGCGGCAAGGCTTGCGCCCTTTTCCGCGCGCTCGGCCATCTCGATACCGTGACTGCGGAGTTCCTGCAGCGCGATGGCGATGGCCGGCCCGATCGCGGCCGACACGGCGGGGCGCAGCCCGCCGCCGTAATCCTCCAGCTCGACCGGCTGGACGCCGATCAGCAGCAGGCGCTCCGGGCAGCGGCCGAGAAGCGTCGCGGTGGCGATGACATCCTGAAAGCCGGTCTGATGCAGGCTCATCTTCTTGGCGCCCATGAAGGCGGGCACCTCGCCGTCGCGCACGATCTTCATCGTGCCGGGCGGCAGGCCGTAATCGACGGCATCGAAGACGATCAGCGCATCGGCTTGCTCAAGGTAGGGCAGCAGATAGAGGCCCTGCGTGCCGCCGTCGAGAACCGTCACATTGCTGGGAATTTCATACCGGGCCGCGAATTCCTCGGCGACGCGGACTCCGAAGCCCTCATCGGCCCAGAGAACGTTGCCGATGCCCAGCACGAGAATGCGATGCGCCTCTCCCATTCCGCCTCCCCCACCTCGTTACCGGACTCTGACGTTCCATCGAGGTTTGTATAACGGGAGAAAGCAAGCACCGAGCCAAACGAGGCGTGGATATTTTTTCTTTATATTTCAATCAATTATGATACTTCTGCCGGCTTCTCCACACTGGGAGTGGATGATTTATTTCCGGTTTTGTCAATTATCGGAAATTAAACATCCACTCCGTGCGGCGAGCCTGTCCTACGTGGGATCGTCGTCCTTGAACGTGCGGTGCCCGGAGATCATCGTCGAGACGATCGACTGCCGCGACATGATGTCCTCGCGGATCGCGACGTAGATATGGATGATCATGAAGATCACGATCCACCACATGCCGAGGTGATGCAGGGTGTGGACCGCCATCGACGAACCGAACAACGGAATCGCCCAGCCGAACACCATGTCCGCCCAGCCGCCGGCCTGCTGACCTTCCGCGTAGAGCGCGAAGCCGGTGACGATCATGAAGCTCAGTCCGAGCGTGATGAAGAGGAACATCGCCAGTTGCGCGAGCGGGTTGTGGCCCACGTATTTCTTCGGCTTTGATTCCAGGAAGAAATACCATTTCATCTCGAAGAACACTTCCTTCCACCACTGGCCGCGCCAGAAGGGAACGTAAAACAGCTGGCGCGCATGGTGATTGCCCACGAAAGCCCAGTAGACACGGCCGAGAAAGCCGATCAGCAGCACGTAGCCGGCCGTGAAATGCGCGAAGCGGATATAGCCGAACAGGAAGTGGTCCGAGGCCTCGCCCAGCCCCATCGAGGGCGGGGGCGAGCCGATGAAATAGCCGGTGCCGACAAGGACCATGATCGCGAAGGCGTTGATCCAGTGCCAGAGGCGCAACGGCGCCTCGTACACATAAACCGAAGTCAGCCGACGCACGGTGCGGGCGTCCTCCGCCGAAGCGTCGGCTTCGCCGGCGAGAAGGGCGGACTTCAGGCCGCCGGAGGAAACGTTGGTCGCCATCGCCGCCTCCCTTCAACCCGTGATGAGCACAAGACCGGCCAGCGCGATCCCGCTACCGAGGACGACCGCCGCGAGACGGGCGATCTTCAGCCGGCGGATTCCCTCCCCCGCGCCGACACCGGCGAGATGGAGCATGGCGGTCGCGAGGGCGAAGCCGGCGATATAGCCGAGGATACTGCCCGTCGCCTCGGTTCCGTGCGCATGGCCGTGGAACAGCGCGAACAGGGCGGCAAGCCCCGCACCCGCCGCCACGGGCAGCTGAAGCCGGAAGGCGAGCAGCAGACCGAGCGCCAGGACCGAGAAGGCGATCATGCCCTCGACCATCGGCAGGGTAATGCCGGCCATGCCGAGCCCGGCACCGGCGAGCATGGCGGTGACGAACCCCGCCGGCGCCACCCAGACCTGGCGTGCCGGCAGTGCGAGCGCCGACCAGAGCCCGATCGTGAGCATGGCCAGCAGGTGATCCGCCCCGCTGAAGGGATGGAGGAAACCGGCCATGAAGCCGGAAACCTCGCCGTGCCCGGTATGGGCGAAGGCGGACGTCGAAACCAGGGCGGCGGAGGCCGCCAGCAGCAGGCGCTTCATTGTTCTTTCCTCCCTCAGCGGACCTTCACGCGCGTCAGTTCCTCGCCGTCCGGCGACATGACATGCGTCGAGCAGGCAAGGCACGGATCGAAGCTGTGCAAGGTGCGCAGGATTTCGACCGGCTCCTCGGGCCGCTCCATCTTGGTGTTCATCAGCGCCGCCTCGAAGGCGCCGATATTGCCCTTGGTATCGCGCGGCGAACCGTTCCAGGTGGTCGGCACGACGCACTGGTAGTTCTCGATGCGGCCGTCCTTGACGCGGATCCAGTGGCCGAGCGCACCGCGCGGCGCCTCGGTGGTGCCGACGCCCTTGGCTTCCTTCGGCCAGGAGGCCGGATCCCACTTCTCGACGTTCGCCGTCGCCGTGTCGCCCGATTTGATGGTGCGGATCAGCTTGTCGTAGAAGTGCCGCTGGAGCCGCGCGCAATATTCTGCTTCGAGCGCGCGCGCCGCGGTGCGGCCGAGCGTCGAGAACAGCGCCGTCACCGGCAGCTTCATGGTCCGAAGCAGGCCCTCGACCTGGCCCTTGATGTCTTCATGGCCGCTGGCATAGCCGACGATATAGCGGGCGAGCGGCCCGACCTCCATCGCATTGCCGCGCCAGCGCGGAGACTTGATCCAGGAATATTTCCCGGCCTCGTCGAGCTGTTCGATGTTGGTCCTCGTGCCCTTGGCGTTGGGGCCGAGCGCGAATTTCGGCTCGGTAATGCCATCCCACGGATGGAGGCCGACGCTCTCGTCCTTGTAGGAATACCAGGAGTGCGGCACGAATTCCTGAATCTGCTGCGGATCGCGCGTATCGACCTCGTGGACCCTCGTCAGATCGCCGTTGATGATCGCGCCGCGCGGCAGATGGAGCTTCTTCGGGTTGGGGTCGTTCGCGTCCTCGGGAATATCGCCATAGGCAAGGACCGACTTGCCCGAGAGCCCGCCGCCGTAGAGCCAATCCTTGTAGAAGCCGCCGACGGCGACGATGTCGGGAATATAGACGTTGCGGACGAATTCCATGCACATGTCAATGATCGACGAGACATGGTTCAGCCGCTCCATGTTGAGCGCGCCGACCGAGCCCACGCCATCCATGTTGATCGGGCACGGCACGCCGCCCACGAGCCAGTTCGGATGCGGGTTCTTGCCGCCGAAGATCGTGTGGATCTTGACGATTTCCTTCTGGAGATCAAGCGCTTCGAGATAGTGCGTCGTCGCCATCAGGTCCGCTTCCGGCGGCAGCTTGTAGGCCGGATTGGTCCAGTAGCCGTTCTTGAACAGGCCGAGCTGGCCGGATTCGACGAACTTCTTCAGCCGGTTCTGCACATCGCGGAAATAGCCGGGCGAGGAAAGCGGATGCGAGGGGCTCACCATCTGCTGGAGTTCGCTCGTCGCCTTCGGGTCCGCCTTCAGCGCGTTGACGGGGTTTACCCAATCAAGCGCGTGCAGGTGGTAGAAGTGCACGACGTGATCGTGAATCTGCAGGTTGAGCTGCATGATATTGCGGATGGTGTTGGCGTTCTGCGGGATCTTGATCCCGAGCGCGTCCTCCACCGCGCGCACCGAAGTGAGCGCATGGGTGCCGGTGCAGACGCCGCAGATGCGCTCAGTGAAGGCCCAGGCATCGCGCGGATCGCGCCCCTTAAGGATAACCTCAAGGCCGCGCCACATCGTGCCGGTCGAGACCGCGTTGCGGATGACGTTATCGCTGTCGACGTTCACCTCGCAGCGCATATGCCCCTCGATCCGGGTCACCGGATCGACGACGATGCGCTTGCCCGAGGTGTCGAGATCGAAGCCGTTCGGGGTCGTAGCCATTACGCGTTCTCCTTCTCGGCCACTTGGCTCTTGTGCTGCGCGCGCTTGAGGGCGGAAATGGCCGCGTGCACCGCGATCGCGCTGCCGACGCCGGCAGCGGCATACCCGCCGATCTTGTCGGCGTTGGCCTCGACGCCGAAGGCGTTGATGTTCACCACCCGGTCATAGAACGAGCCCTTGTCCCAGAACCCGTCTTCCGAACAGCCGATGCAGCCGTGGCCGGACTGGATCGGGAACGAGGTGCCCTCGTTCCAGCGGATCGTCGAGCAGGCGTTGTAGGTGGTCGGCCCCTTGCAGCCCATCTTGTAGAGGCAGTAGCCGCGCTTGGCGCCCTCGTCGTCCCAGTTCTCGACGAACTGGCCGGCATCGAAATGCGGCCGGCGATAGCACTTGTCGTGGATGCGCTGGGAATAGTACATCTTCGGCCGGCCCTGACGGTCGAGTTCCGGCAGCTTGCCGAAGGTGAGGATGTAGGTGATCACGCCCGTCATCACTTCCGCGATCGGCGGACAGCCCGGCACCTTGATGATCGGCTTGTCGGTGATCACCTTGTGGATCGGCGTCGCCTGCGTCGGATTGGGTTTCGCCGCCTGCACGCAGCCGAACGAGGCGCAGGCGCCCCAGGCGACCACCGCCAGCGCGTCCTTCGCGGCATGCTTGAGCTGCTCGACGAAGGGCTTGCCACCGACGATGCAGAACATACCATCCTCGTTGAGCGGCGGATTGCCCTCCACGGCGAGGATGTAGTTGCCCTTGTACTTGGTGATCGTCTCTTCCAGCGCCGCCTCGGCGGCGTGACCGGCCGCCGCCATCAGCGTGTGGCTGTAATCGAGCGAGATCATCGAGAGCACGACATCCTTCGCCAGCGGATGCGCGCCGCGGATGAAGCTTTCCGAGCAGCAGGTGCATTCGAGCCCGTTGACCCAGACCACCGGCGTGCGCGGCTTGGTCTCCATCGCATGCGCGATCTGCGGCATGAACTCGGGCCCGAGCCCGAGCGCGGAGGCCGTCAGCGAGCAGTATTTGAGAAACGAGCGGCGGGTGATCCCCTGCCGTCGCATGACCTCGTAAAAGGTTTCGATTGGGGCAGTCATCCTCAAGCTCCTCCTCGCCCGGAATTATTCTTGGAAGCGATGAAGCAAAGCTCGTGCCTGAAATATTATTGTTGTATTTCAATTATTTAATTGAAATTTTTCTCCCTACACCGTCAACGCCCTTTCCAAGGCAAACAGCGAGTGGAAAGCCGCTTTCTAGCCCGCCAGGGCGCGCGCGGCCGCGATCGCCGCCTGCCCCAGCGCCAGCCCGCCATCGTTGGCCGGCACGTTGCGATGAACGAGGACCGGGACATCTCCGAGCCTCTCACGGCAGAGGGCGGTGAAGGTCGCATTCTGGAAACAGCCGCCCGACAGCGCGATCGCTTCGGCCCCGCTCTGCCGCGCGAGGTCCCGCGCGAGATCGCTCGCCGCCTCCGCGAACCCCCGGTGGAAGCGCGCGGCGATGATCTCGGCCGGAACGTCCGCGTCGAGATCGGCCAGCAGGGCGCGCCACATCGGCGCGGGGTCGAGGCGTTCCCCCGCGCGCCCGAACGGATAAGCCTCCTCTCTCACGAGCGCCCGACGGGCGGCGGTTTCGAGGTTCATCGCCGCCTCGCCCTCGTAGCTCTGCCGGTCCGACGTCAGGCGCAGGGCCGCGGATACCGCATCGAACAGCCGCCCGGCGGAGGAGGAAAGCGGGGCGTTGATCCCTTTCGACATCGCCGCCCGCAAGGTCGCGAGCGGCTTGCCCGCGAGCAGGCGATCCGCCGCCGCGCCCTCGCCCGCCGCATCGAGCTGGGCGAGGAGATTGCGCCAGGGGTCGCGCTGGGCCGCCTCGCCGCCCGGCAGTGCGACCGGCTTCAGCGCGGCGAGCCGCTCGAAGCCGGCGTAATCCGCGAGCAGGAACTCCCCACCCCAGATCGTCCCGTCCGGCCCGAGCCCCAGCCCGTCGAAGGCAAGGCCGAGCACCGGCCCGCGATCCCGCGCCCAGCCGGCGTCCGCCATGACGGACGCGATATGGGCATGGTGATGCTGGATCTGCGCGAGCGGCACGCCGAGGTCACCGGCCCGCGCGGCAGCGTGGCGGCTCGACACATAATCCGGGTGGAGATCGCAGGCGACGATCTCCGGGCGATGGTCGAGCAGTCCGGCGTAGTCGTGGTCGGCCTTGACAAACTCCGAGGCGCTCAGGGCATCGTCGAGATCGCCGAGATGGTGGCTCGGCAGCGCCATGCCGTCGCGCGTCAGGCAGAGCGCGGCCTTGAGCTGCGCGCCATAGGCGGCAACCGGCGGCGCTTTCCCGAACCCTTCCGGCAGCGGCAGCATCGCTGGCGCCAACCCGCGCGCGCGGCGCAGGATCGCTGGCTTCCCGGCCTCAACCCGCATCACGGAATCGTCAAGCCGGCGGGCGATTTCCCGGTCATGCAGCAGGAAGCCGTCGGCGAAGGCGGAGAGCTTTTCCCAAGCCTCATCGTTGCCAATCACCTGCGGCTCGCCGGAAAGATTGCCGGACGTCATCACCAGCGGCCCGCCGAAGGCGTCGAGCAGCAGGGTGTGAAGCGGCGTCGAGGGCAGCATGAAGCCGAGGGTCCATTGCCCCGGCGCGACGGAGGGCGCGAGCCCCTCGCCCGCCGCCGCCAGCAGCACGACGGGACCGACGGGCGAGACGAGAAGGCGTTCCTCCTCCGCGTCGATTTCGGCGAAGCGGCGGATGGTCGCGAGGTCCGGCGCCATCACCGCGAACGGCTTCGCCGGGCGGCGCTTGCGGGCCCGCAGCCGCGCGACGGCCGCCTCGTCGCGCGCGTCGCAGGCGAGATGGAAGCCGCCGATCGCCCGCAACGCGACAATGCCGCCGTCCTTGAGGAGCCTCACGGCTTCGGCGAGCGCATCGCCGTGCCGGACTGCGCCGCCTTCCTCGAACCAGAGGCGCGGCCCGCAGGCGGGACAGGCGATCGGCTGGGCGTGAAAGCGCCGGTCGGCGGGGTCGTCATATTCGGCCCGGCAGGCCGCGCACATTACGAAGGTGCGCATGGTGGTCGCAGCGCGATCGTAGGGAATAGCCTCGATGATCGAGAAGCGCGGGCCGCAATGCGTGCAGTTGGTGAAGGCATAGCGATGCCGCCGCGCCGCGGGATCGGCGATCTCGACCCGGCACTCGGCGCAGGTCGCGGCATCGGGCGTCACGCCGGTGCGCGCGAGCGCCCGGTCGGTCGCGACGATCGAGAACCCCGGCAGTGCGTCGCCGGCCAGCGCATGCACCTCCACGGCGTCGATGCGCGCAAGCGGCGGCGCGTCGGCGACGAGGGCCGAGCGGAAGACGTCGAGGCTTTCACCCCAGACCTCAATCCACACGCCTTCGGAATCGTTGCGGACCGTTCCGGCGAGGTCCATCCGCGTCGCCAGCCGCCAGACGAAGGGGCGGAAGCCCACGCCCTGCACCTGCCCCCGCACCCGGATGCCGAGACCCTCCGTGGGCATCAATGAACCGTGCAGACCATGCAGGGATCGAACGACCGGACGATATGCTGCACGGCGATCGGCGTCACCTCGCCCGCGCGTACCGGCGCGCCTTCGAGCGCGGCCTCGACCGGGCCGGCGCCTCCGCCCGCGTCACGCGGGGAGAAGTTCCAGGTGGTCGGTGCAATGATCTGGTAGTTGGCGATGCGCCCGTTCCTCACCACGACCCAGTGGCCGAGCGAGCCGCGCGCGGCCTCGACCAGCCCCGCCCCGCGCCCCTCGTCCGGGATCACGCCGTGGCGGATGAAATCGGCGCCGGGATCGAGGCGGAGCGCGAGCTTTTCCAGTTCGATCACCAGCCGGGCGATTTCGAGCAGCCGGCCGATAACGCGGGCCCGGGCATCGGCACCGCCATGCCCGAGCGCGCGCGCCAGCGGGTGGCCGTCCACGATCTGCCGGGCGAGTGCGCCGACCTCGACGGTCTCGCCGGCAAGGCGCGGCGCCTTGCACCAGGTGTAGCCGGGCTCGGCCATCGCCGGATCGGGGCTGGTCTCGCCCTCGAACGGGTGGTGCGCGCCGCCCTCCATCCACGCGTGGCTGATGTCCTCGACAATGGCGTCGTGAGGCACGTCGGACAGGATGCCCCCGCGCAGGAGACCGGCCCTGAAGAGCGGTCCTTCATCGAGGCGATAGGCGCCGAAAGACATGAAGCGATCTGGCCCGCGCCCCATTTCGCCAAGTGCCGTGGCATCGGCGGCATCGAGGAAAAGCCGGGCGTCGCCCGCGGTTCCGGCGCGATGCCAGTGCCGGAGCGTCTCGGGGTCGGCGAGTTCGGCGAAGGCTTCCAGCGGCCCGGCGAACAGATCCGCTTCGAGATAGGCCCGGAACGCCCGCAGAAGGGCGATGATCCGCACCTTGTCGCGCGCATCGGGCGCCTTGGTGACGCCGCCGGGCTGGATCGCCAGCGTATGCGGCCATTTTCCTGCCAGCAGTCCCATGATGTGCAGGAGTTGCGTCCGTGCGTCGACCGCCGCCCGCACCGCGCTGCCCGCCCCGGCCGCGAAACGCGCGTGCGCCTGCTCGTGAAAGCCGACGCCCTCGTAAACGGGCTTGGCGAAATCCGGCATGAAGAACAGGTTGAAATGCGTCAGGTGATCCGCGAGGTTTTCGACGCCGTGAATGATCGCGGCGGCGATGGCGCCCTCCGGCGTCGGCGCGAGACCCTGCGCTTCTGCCAAGGCCCGTGCCGCGGCCGCGCTCTGGCTGACGGAGCAGATGCCGCAGATGCGCGGCGTGATCGTCAGCGCGTCACGCGGGTCCTTCCCGCGCAGCATGCGCTCGAAGCCGCGGAACAACGGCGAATTCACCCGCGCGGCGACAACCCGCCCGTCGTCGATATCCAGCCGTATTTCCAGATCGCCCTCGACCCGGTTGAACGGCCCGGCGATGATGCGGGTCGGCGCGCTCATGTGCGCTTCGTGTTGCGCGCGGTCGGCGGCGTGACGATGCGCGGCGCGTGGGCATTGTCGCGCAGGCGCTTCGGCGTCGCGGCCTTGGAGAGCGAGGCAAGCGCGATGAACCAGGCCTTCGGCATGTCGGTCGGCAGGCCGATCGGGATGCCGCCGAGCTTCGGCGTCTCGGTGAAGACGCGGCCCGGCTCCTCGAACTCCGGCGCGGTGCAGTTGATGCAGGGGTAACCGCCGCGCGTGCAGGAGCCCTCGCCGTTCCACGGCCGTGTGTTGCAATCCCCGTGCGCCTGGGTGCCGATGCAGCCAAGGTTCTCCATCAGGCAGCCGATCTCGGAGAAATGCTCGGCGCTGGCCTTGAACTCGTAGAACTCGTTCTTCGGGCAGCCGTGGTGCACGAGATGATCGGCGTAGAAGCGCGGACGGCGATAAAGATCGAGATCCTCGACGTCGAGCGCGCCCATGCTCAGGAGCATCAGCGTTTCGGTCACCCAGTTCGGATGGGTGGGACAGCCGGCGACATTGATGACGGGCCTGCCTGATTTCGCGCGGAAGGCGCTGCCGAGAATACCGCCTTCGACCATGCCGTCATAGGCAAGGCCAGCGGCATCGGACGGATTGTCGCCCGCCGCCGAAACCCCGCCGAACGCGGCGCAACTGCCGACCGCGACGACATCGCCTGCGAGGGCCGCCAACGACCGCACCCAATCGAGCATGGGCCGACCGGTGCCGCTCAGCATGTGGAACCGGCCGGTGCCGTTCGGCCCGCGCGGGATCGCGCCTTCCACGAGCAACGCGTCGAGCCGCGTTTCGCCGCGCTCGATACGCTCGAGGATCGCGAGCGCGTCCGGCCCGGTCTCCGCGCTCAGGGCCGGGTGCCACAGCATCCGGATGCCAAAATTGGCGAAGGTCGCGAACAGCCCGGGGTCTTCCGCCGCCAGCACGGACATCGTGCAACCGCCGCAGCCGGAGGATTGCAGCCAGAGGACGTTGAATTCAGCCATCGACTTCTCCGACCGGCAGCGTGAGCCGGAACCGGGCGCCGCCGCCCGGACGATTGGCGACGGAAAGCGAACCGCCGTTCTCCGCCATGATCTTGTAGCTGATCGACAGCCCCAGCCCCGTGCCCTGCCCAACCGGCTTGGTGGTGAAGAAGGGATCGAAGATCTTCAGCATGATCTCTTCCGGCACGCCGGGGCCGACATCCGACACATCGAGAATGGCTGTGCCGCCCTGGGTGCTGATCGAGAGGTCAAGCCGCGGGTTCTCGACGTTTTCCATCGCATCGATGGCGTTCTGCACGAGGTTCATCACCACCTGCTGGATATGGCCGGGCCGGCCGTAGGCCAGCACCGGCCCGGGCGCGTCGATCTCGACCGGGATCGCCGAGGCGCGCCCCTTGATGACCCAATGCGCCGCTGTCTGCGCGATCTGTACGAGATCGAAGGTCTCCATGCGGCCGGACCCGTCTGCCGAGAGGCGGCGCAGGCTCTCGACGATGTCGCGCACGCGCTCCGCGCCTTCGAGCGCGCCGGTCACCGCGTCGCGGACATTGCGGACCGCGAGATCGAGCTTCAGTTCGCGCCGCAGCGCGACCAGTTCCTCACGGCCGGCGCCCGCCTCGACGCGGGCGAAATAGGTCTCGAACTTGGTGGCGTAGCGGTCAAGCGCGTGGGCGTTGCCGTAAATGAAGCTGATCGGATTGTTGAGTTCGTGCGCCACGCCCGCCAGCAGCCGACCGAGCGAAGCCAGCTTTTCCGAATGGACGAGCTGCGACTGCGCTTCCTTCAGCGCCTGATGGGTGCGTTCCATCGCGCTCAGCGCGCTGCGCAACTCGCCGACCGGGCGGCCGATCAGCACCGCGCCGACATAGCGCCCGCGCTTGTCGAGCCGCGCCGTCGCGCTCATTTCGAGCGGCGTCGTGCCTTCGGGAACGCGCAACTGGTGCTCGGCGATCTTGACCTGACGCCCCTGCACCAGCGCGGCGAGCCCGCGCTTGATCATCGCGGCGTCTTCCGGCGCGAACCAATCCAGCAGATGCGTGCCAAGCACCTCGTGCTTGGTTGCGCCGGTGAGATCGGTGAACGCGCGATTGACCTCGATGATTTCGCCTGCGGGGCCGCAAACGATCAGCGCGTCGCTCATCGCGCCGATGATCGAATAGACGAAACCGCGCATCGCCTCGAGTTCGGCGTTGCGCTCCTCCAACTGGACCTGATGATCGACAAGTTCGCGATACGCCACGTCGACCGAGCGCAGGACCTGCACCCAGGCTTCTTCCGAGAAGGCTACCGGATCGGGCGATGCCAGAACGACCATGCCCTTATGCTGACCCAGCCGGACCGCTGAGGCAAGTCATCGGAAATCGGCGGCAAGTCGCCGCCCCTCTTCGGAGATCGTCCGCTCAGACGCGGGCGGCCCCCTTCCTCGGGATGCCGAGCACCTTCATGCGCGAGATCAGCGTCGTCGGCCGCAGGCCGAGCAGCATGGCGGCCCCGCCTTCGCCGAAAATCCGGTATTCCGCCGCTTCGAGCGCGGAAAGGATATTAGCGCGATCACGCGCCTTGCGATCAGCCTCGGTCAGCACCGGCGCCAGGGCTTCCGCCCTGGGGACGGTGGACACGCCGGCGCGGGCGCCGATGCCCGGCAGATCGAAGCGGAGGTGATTGTTGACCGCGAGGATGGCCGCACGCTCGACGGCGTTTTCCAGCTCCCGCACGTTGCCCGGCCAGGAATACTGCCGGAGTTTCTCGACATCGCCGCGCGACAGCTTCACCGGCGCGATCTTGAGCCGTGCGATCGCCCCCTCCAGCGCGTGCTGGGCGAGAAGCGGAATATCGTCCGGCCGCTCGCGCAGCGGCAGGCACTCGATCGGAAACACGTCAAGCCGGTAGTAGAGGTCCTCGCGAAAACGTCCGGCCTTCACGTCGGCCTTCAGGTTGCGGTTGGTCGCAGCGATGATACGGACGTCGATCCGCCGCGTCGTTTCCTCACCGATGCGCTCGAACTGCTTGTCCTGCAGCACGCGCAGCAGCTTCGCCTGCAGTTCGAGCGGAATTTCGCCGACCTCGTCGAGGAAGATCGTCGCACCGTCGGCGAGTTCGAAGCGGCCGACCCGGTCGCGGATCGCTCCGGTGAAGGCGCCCTTCACATGGCCGAAGAACTCACTCTCGAACAGTTCGCGCGGGATAGCGGCACAGTTGACGCGGATCAGCGGGCGGTTCGCGCGGCGGCTGGCCTCGTGGATCGCATGCGCGACAAGGCTCTTGCCGGTGCCGGATTCGCCGGTGATCAGCACAGTCGCCTCGGTCTGCGCGACAAGCTCGATCTGGCTCGCGAGCTTCTGCATCGCCGCGCTGGCGCCGATGATGCCGCGATAGCGGGTCTCGGCGCGGATTTCCTGCTGGAGATATTCGTTTTCCTGTTCGAGGCGTTCGCGCAGGCGATCCACCTCCGCCAGCGCGCGGCGCAGCCGCTCCTCGGCCTCGCGCCGTTCCGTGATGTCGCGGAACACGATCACGGCACCGAGCAGCTTGCCGCGGTCGCGGATCGGAGTCGAGGTATATTCGACGAAGAACGGGGTTCCGTCCTTGCGCCAGAACACCTCGGTATCGACCTTGCGCACCGCGCCATCGCGGAAGGCGGCGTAGATCGGGCAATCGCGGTTGTCGTAGTGCCGGCCGTCGGCATGGGTGTGGTGGACGACGGAATGCATGTCGCGCCCGACAAGCTCGGCGGCCTTGTAGCCCAGCATCCGTTCCGCAGCCGGATTGACGAAGGTGGTGATGCCTTCCGCGTTGACGCCGTAGATGCCCTCGCCGGCGGCGCCGAGAATGAGCCGGTTCTCGCGTTCGATATCCTGAAAGAATCGCTCGGCGCGCTGCCATTCGCCGATCCCGGACCGCATGAACAGGTCGGCCTCGCGGTCGATCAGCCGTTTCTGACGTTCGGCGATGTCGTGAAGGCCAATCAGCAGGCAATCTGCCTGTTCTCCGGGCAGCGGAACGCCGGAGTATTCAAGCTTCAGCTGCGATCCGTCCGCATGACGCGGCGAGAGCGCATGGGTCCAGTAACGGCCCTTGTGCGCCACAGCTTCGGTAAACACGGCCAACGCGGCCCGCTGCCCGGGATGCAGCGCCGTCGCGGCGGTGGCACGCAGGGATTCCCTCGAATATCCAAGGAGTTCGACCGCGCGCGGGTTGGCATCGACAACCCGGTCGGCGCGGGGATCGATGACAATCTGGGCCTCGCCCGCGCATTCGAACGCGACCCCCAGCCCCGGCGCCGGATTTCCACACGAACAGGCTACGAAATTTCGTTCAACCATTACGATTCCTCATCTTCTACGAAATTCCGTAGCACGCGCCGTGCCATCGGCACGTGCGCAACTCCTTTACGGAACTGGGAAATTCCGCTTGCTACCCAGATGGCACATCGATTGCTCGGCTGTTCCCGTCCCTCTCGACAGGAGAACAGCATCATGTCGGCATTCTCGAATCCCTTCTCCAGCGCCGTCCGGTTCATGAAGGGCTGCCTCTGCGGCCAGCATCGCTCGGCGGAAGAACACGACCGGGCCATGAAGGCCGAGGCCGTGGAAGCCCCGCTCGACAACGACGAGAAGCTCTATGGCCGCGTCATCGAACGCGCGGTGATGCAGGCGCTGTTCCCACGCGATGTCGAACGCCGCGCCTTTCTGAAGGCGGTCGGATCGTCCACCGCCTACGCCGCCATTGCCTCGCTGTTCCCGCTCGCGACCGCCACCGAGGTTCTGGCGCAGGGCGCGCCGCTCGAGAAGAAGGACCTCAAGGTCGGCTTCATCCCGATCACCTGCGCGACGCCGATCATCATGGCAAAACCGATGGGCTTCTACGAGAAGCACGGGCTCAACGTCGACGTCATCAAGACGGCCGGCTGGGCGGTCGTGCGCGACAAGACGATCAACAAGGAATACGACGCTGCGCACATGCTCTCGCCGATGCCGCTGGCGATCACGCTCGGCGCCGGCTCGAACCCGATCCCCTACACGATGCCCGCGGTCGAGAACATCAACGGCCAGGCGATCACGCTCGCGATGAAGCACAAGGACAAGCGCGACCCGAAGAGCTGGAAGGGGTTCAAGTTCGCGGTGCCTTTCGACTATTCGATGCACAACTACCTGCTGCGCTATTACCTCGCCGAGCACGGTATCGACCCGGATACCGACGTCCAGATCCGCGCCGTGCCGCCGCCGGAGATGGTCGCGAACCTGCGCGCCGACAACATCGACGGCTTCCTCGCGCCCGACCCGGTGAACCAGCGCGCCGTTTATGACGGCGTCGGCTTCATCCACATCCTGTCCAAGGAAATCTGGGATCGACATCCCTGCTGCGCCTTCGCCGCCTCGAAGGAATTCGTCACGGGCTCGCCCAACACCTACGCGGCGCTCCTCAAGGCGATCATCGACGCGACCGCCTTCGCCACCAAGCAGGAGAACCGCAAGCAGATCGCCGAGGCGATCGCGCCGGCGAACTATCTCAACCAGCCGGTGACCGTGGTCGAACAGGTGCTGACCGGCACCTTCGCCGACGGGCTCGGCAAGGTGCAGAAGGTGCCGGACCGCATCGATTTCGACCCCTTCCCCTACGAGAGCTTCGCGATCTGGATTCTCACCCAGATGAAGCGCTGGGGGCAGATCAAGGGCGATGTCGATTACGCAAGCGTCGCCAAACAGGTCTACCTCGCGACCGACGCCGCGAAGCTGATGAAGGAAGTCGGCCTCGCGCCGCCCGCCTCGCCCTCGAAGAGCTTCGTCGTGATGGGCAAGACCTTCGATCCGGGCAAGCCCGAGGAATACATCGCCTCGTTCAAGATCAAGCGAGCCTGAACCATGCGGGAGAGCAACCTCGGATTTCGCGCCGGCGTCGTCTCGATCGCGATCCTGCTCATCTTCGGGCTCGCCTGGCATCTCGCTGTGTCCGGCACCGGCCAGACGCAGGCGATGGACCCGGAATACGCCAAGCTGATGGGACAGACGGCCACGCAGGGCAAATCGGCCATGCCGGGCCCGATCGACGTCCTCAAGACGATCTGGGGGCACCTGAAGGAGCCGTTCTATGATCGCGGCCCCAATGACAAGGGCATCGGCATCCAGCTCGCCTACTCAATCGGCCGCGTGCTGATCGGCTACACGCTGGCGATCCTCGTCGCGCTGCCGCTCGGCTTCGTGATCGGCATGTCGCCGCTGATGAGCCGGGCACTCGACCCCTTCATCCAGGTGATGAAGCCGGTCTCGCCGCTCGCCTGGATGCCGCTGGCGCTCTACACGATCAAGGACTCGTCGATTTCCTCGATTTTCGTGATCTTCATCTGCTCGCTCTGGCCGATGCTTATCAACACCGCGTTCGGCGTCGCCTCCGTCCGCAAGGAATGGATCAACGTCGCCCGGACGCTGGAGGTCGGCAACCTGCGCCGCGCCTTCACCGTCATCCTGCCCGCAGCCGCGCCGACGATCGTCACCGGCATGCGCATCTCGATCGGCATCGCCTGGCTGGTGATCGTCGCGGCGGAGATGCTCGTGGGTGGCACCGGCATCGGCTACTTCGTCTGGAACGAGTGGAACAACCTCTCGATCACCAATGTGATCACCTCGATCCTCGTTATCGGCCTTGTCGGCATGCTGCTGGACCAGGCGCTGGCGCGCGTCGGCCGCGCCGTCTCGTTTCCAGAATAAGGCGGGGCCCGGAGCAAACCGATGAGCGACGAGAAATTCATTTCCATCGAGGGCATCTCCCGGCACTTCGACGCGCCGGGCGGCGGCAAGACCACCGTGTTCGAGGATGTCTGGTTCCGCATCGCCAAGGGCGAGTTCGTCTGCATGATCGGGCATTCCGGCTGCGGCAAGACGACTGTGCTCAACATCCTCTCCGGCCTCGACCTGCCGGATGGCGGCGTCGCCATCGTCGACGAAAAGGCGATCGAGGGCCCCTCGCTCGACCGCGCGGTGATCTTCCAGAGCCACGCGCTGCTGCCGTGGCGCACGGTGCTGGGCAATGTCGCCTACGCCGTGTCCTCGAAATGGCGCGGCTGGGCGAAGGCCAAGGTCGAGGAGCACGCGAAGGGCTTCATCGAGAAGGTCGGGCTCAAGGGGTCCGAGGGCAAGCGCCCGGCGCAGCTCTCCGGCGGCATGAAGCAGCGCGTCGGCATCGCCCGCGCGCTCTCCATCGAGCCGAAGATCCTGCTGATGGACGAGCCGTTCTCCGCGCTCGACGCGCTGACGCGCGGCACCCTGCAGGACGAGGTGCGCCGCATCTGCCTTGAGACCGGGCAGACCGTGTTCATGATCACCCACGATGTCGACGAGGCGATCTACCTCGCCGACAAGATCGTGCTGATGACCAACGGGCCGGAAGCGATGGTGGCGGAAATCGTCGAGAACCCGCTGCCGAAGGAGCGCGACCGCAACCTGATCCACAAACACCCGAGCTACTACGCGATCCGGAACCACCTGATCGATTTCCTCGTCACGCGCTCGAAGACCTTCAAGTCCGAAGTTCCTGCCGATTACGACCGGCGCAAGCCGCCGGTCGTGCGCCCGCAAGGGCAACCCCAGCCGGTTCCGCCCGGCGAAGCCGGCCGCAAGGTCGCCTGATCCCGTCAACAAGCCAACTGGAGCAACGCCATGAAGCGTTCCGACCTCACCGAAAAGATCCTCGACATCAAGCGCGCGAAGGGCTGGAGCTGGAAGTATATCTGCGACGAGATCGGCGGGATGTCGCCGATGCTCGTCGTCGGTGCGCTGATCGGCGAGCACAAACTCGTCAAGCCGCTCGCGAAGAAGGCCGCGGCCCTGTTCGGCCTTTCGGCCTCCGAGGAGGCGATGCTCAACGAGGTGCCGATGCGCGGCCAGTCGATCTCGATGCCGCCGACCGATCCGCTGATCTACCGCCTCTACGAACTCGTCATGGTCAACGGCCCGGCGATGAAGCTCCTCATCGAGGAAGAGTTCGGCGACGGCATCATGAGCGCGATCGACTTCAACATGGAGATCGAGCGCGAACCCAACGCCAAGGGCGACCGCGTCCGGATCGGCATGTCCGGCAAGTTCCTGCCGTTCAAGTATTACGGCAACGAGCAGGGCATTCCCGACTACGGCTTCAAGGAAGTCTGACGGATCGGCACAAGCCACGCCCGCAACGCCGCCGTATGTAACCATGCGGCGGCATTTTTTTGCCCGGTCAAGGAGAATGACATGTCAGCCCGCCCGCCCCTGCCCCCGTTCACGGCCGAAACCGCGCGGCAAAAGGTGCGCATGGCCGAAGACGCCTGGAACAGCCGCGACCCCGAGCGGGTTTCCCTCGCCTATACCGAGGACAGCCGCTGGCGGAACCGCGCGGAATTCCCGCGCGGGCGGGCGGAGATCGTTCGGTTCCTGCAGCGGAAATGGGCGAAGGAACTCGAATACCGCCTCATCAAGGAAGTCTGGGCCTTCGCGGAAAACCGCATTGCCGTGCGCTTCGCCTACGAATGGCACGACGACAGCGGACAGTGGTTCCGGTCCTACGGCAACGAGAACTGGGAATTCGACGAGAACGGCCTGATGCAGCTCCGCTTCGCGTCGATCAACGACCTGCCGATCGCGGAAGCCGATCGCAAGTTCCATTGGCCGCAAGGCCGCCGCCCGGACGATCATCCGGGCCTTTCCGAACTCGGGCTGTAGGATCGGCCGGGATTTGCTCCGTCGCGAGGCGCCATTCGAGCGCCTCGCGCCAGACCGGATATCAGCTCCGCTTGATCGCGAAGGAGGCCGCGTATTCCGCCGGCTTGGCGGGGTCGAACGGCTTGCCCATCACCGAGAAGCTCTTGGTGGTCGTCGTGGGCACGGTGAGCCCCATTTCCTTCATCACCTTGGCGGCATCGGTGGCAAGGAACACCTCTCTGGCGACCTTGGCGTAATCGACATCGCCCTTCACCTGCCCCCAGCGCTTCATCTGGGTCAGCATCCAGACGGCGAAGCTCTCCCACGGGAACGGATCGAAGTCGACGCGCTTGGGGTCCTTCTTCACCGCGCCCTTGCCGTCGGCGTAGGTGCCGGTCAGCGCCTGTTCGAGCACGATCTGCGGCTGGTTGAGATAGGCGGCCGGGGCGATGGCCTCGGCGATCGCCTTGCGGTTCTCGCTCTTCGAGGCATAGCCGGTGGCATCGACGATCGCGCGCAGCAGCGCGGCGTAGCTGTTCGGGTGGGTGGTGATGAACTCCTTCGAGGCGGCGAAGGAGCAGCACGGGTGCCCGTCCCACATCTCTTTCGAGAGCACATGCAGAAAGCCGACGCCGTCATAGATCGCGCGCTGGCAGACGTTGTCCGGCGCGAGGAAGCCGTCGATGTTGTCGGCGCGCAGGTTGGCGACCATCTCCGGCGGCGGCACCACGCGAAGCTGCACGTCGCTGTCCGGGTCGATGCCGTGCTCGGCGAGGTAATAGCGCAGCAGGTAGTTGTGCATCGAGAATTCGAACGGAATGGCGAACTTGAAGCCCTTCCAGGTCTTCGGGTCGGTCTTGTCCTTGTGCTTCATCGCCAGCGTGATGCCCTGGCCGTTGATGTTCTCGATCGCGGCGGTGGCGAAGGGAACCGGGTTTGAACCAAGCCCCATCGAGATCGCCAGCGGCATCGGCGAGAGCATGTGCGCGGCGTCGTATTCCTTGTTAATGGTCTTGTCGCGCACGACCGCCCAGCCGGCGGTCTTGATGACCTCGACGTCGAGCCCGTGCTTCTTGTAGAAGCCCATCGGGTGGGCCATGATGATCGGCGTCGCGCAGGTGATCGGGATGAAGCCGACCTTGAGCTTGGTCTTCTCCAGCGGGCCGGACTGAGCGAACACCTCGGTCGCGGTCGCGAGCGGGAAGAAGGTCGAGACGGCGGCCGCGGCGGTCGAGGCACCGACGGCCTTGAGGAAACCGCGGCGCTGCATGTCGTTCGGGAACAGCGCCCGCATCACGGCGGATGTCACCACATCTTTGTAACGCCCCTCCTCGCCGAGCGCCTCGCAGCGCAGGGCGGCCTCGTGCGCCGCCTCGCTCTCGTGTTCGCCGCAGGAACAGCGCCGCGTCAGCCGCGACTTCAGCGAGAACGGATCAGAAAACATCGACATGCAAACCTCCTTTGGGACAACCGGAAAAAGCGAAGCGGGCGCGGCAGGTCATGGGGCCTCTCCAGTCATGCGGCCTCATGCGGCCTCCTGCGGCGGGATACGTTCGGCGAGCGCGCGGCGCGCACCGAGGTGAGCTTTGGGATCATTGATGGAATCGACCGCGATCAGTTTTCCGGCCCGAAAATAGCGGGCCGAGAACCGGGTATTGTCCGCTGCGCTATCGACCTCCACGCGGTCGAAGCCGTCGCTCAGCCCGGCGATCTGCAGCTTGGCGTCATACTGATCGGACCAGAACCAAGGCACCGGATCATAGACGACCGGACGGCCGAGCAGCGCGGCCACCGCCGCCTTGGCCTGATCGTTGGCGTTCTGTACGGATTCGAGCCGAATGGGCCGCCCGTAAAGCCCGCTCGGGAAGCAGGCGACATCGCCGGCGGCATGGATTTCGGGCGCGCTGGTGCGGGTTTCGGCGTCGACGACGATGCCGTTCACGACCGCGAGCCCGGCGCTTGCCGCGAGTTCTGTGTTGGGCACGGCGCCGATCGCGACCAGCACGACATCGGCCGCGAGGCGCGTTCCATCGCCAAGTTCGGCGGCCTCGACGCGGTGCTCGCCGACGAAGCGGCTGACGCCAACCCCGGTGCGGATGACGACGCCATGCGCCTTGTGCAGGGCATCGAGGAAGGCCGCCGTCTCCTGCGTCACCACGCGCTTGAGGATGCGATCGGCAGTTTCGAGAACGGTGACGTCGAGGCCCATCTTGCGGGCCTTGGCCGCGACTTCGAGGCCGATGTAGCCGCCGCCGATGATGACAAGCCGCGCGCCCGGCGAGAATTCGGCGCGGAAGCGCTCGACATCGCGGATCGCGCGGATGTGGTGGACACCTTCGAGCGCGTCGCCGGGAAGCGGCAGCGGCCGAGGACGCGTACCGGTGGTCAGCAGCAGCTTCGAATAGCGCCAGAGGCGCCCGCGCGCGCATTCGATGGCGCGGGCGGCAGGGTCGATACGGAGGATGCGACAGCCGAGCTGAAGCTCGACCGCCTTCTCGTCGTAGAACGACGCCGGCCGCAGCTCCAAGCGCTCGGGCGTCGTCTCGCCGGCAAGAAAGGCCTTGGAAAGCGGCGGGCGCTGGTAGGGCAGGAACGGCTCGTCCCCGAACAATTGGATCGGCCCGTCGTAGCCCTCCCCGCGCAGGCTCGCGATAGCCTGCGCGGCACTCTGGCCGGCTCCGACGATGATGATCGGTTCGGGCATGGCTCGCCTTCCGCTCCGGCCGGGATCAGGCCATCGCCAGAACCTTGGGCGGCCCGTCCTCGACCGGCAGCTTCGGATCGCGCGACCATTCATTCCACGAGCCGAAGTACATCTTTACGTCCTTCACGCCCGCCTCCTTGAGCGCGAGGTAGGTGTTGGACGCGCGCGCACCCTTGAAACAGTAGAGATAGACCGGCGTCTCGGGCGTGATGCCGACGCTGGCGCATTCGGCAAGGATCTCCGGCTTCGACTTGAAGCGCGGACCATCGGCCGTCGGCTTCATCATGCGATACCACTCGATCCATTTCGCGCCGGGAATGCGGCCCTTGCGCGGGCAGAAATCCTTGCCGTAGGGCGAGGAGCTTTCACCGATCCACTCGTCGACATCGCGCACGTCGAGCTTGGCGATGCCGGCATCCTTGACCGCCGCGAGCATCGCGGGGGCATCGATGATGATCTGGCCTGCCACAGGATCAACGGGGAATGTCACCGATTTCGGCGCCGGCACCACGTCCGTCACCGGGAAGCCGCCGGCGGTCCAGGCCGCGAAGCCGCCGTGGAGCACCTTGGCCTTGGGATAGCCGAGGAAATTCAGCAGGAAATAGCCACGGCACGACTGGCCGAAGCCGGTGTTCATCGATTGCTCGTAGATCACCGCCGTTTCCGCGCCGGAGAGCCCGGCCTTGCCGAAGGCTTCGGCGAACTTGCCGCGCAGTTCGGCGAAACCCTCGGGTGTCGAGGTGGCGAGGAAGGTGAAGATCTCGTGCAGGTTGACCGCGCCGGGCAGATGGCCAGCGGCGTAACTGTCCGGATCGCGCGTGTCGATCAGGACGATTTTCTCGGACTTCATCGCTTCGGCAAGTTCCGCCGGGGATATCAGGACGTCGCTCATGCTGTCTCCATTCCGAGTGAGGCCGCGAGGCGCTGCCGCGCTCCCGGCGTTGCGGGTTTCCGTTCCTTTCCCCGGCGTTTCCTGTTGGCGTCGTTGCGCCGAATTCAGGCCATTTCGGCCAGCATTTTCCGAAGCTGCTTGGTGGCGGGCGTCACAATCGCCACGAAATAGGCCTCGCGCAGGCGACGCTGGCAGCGGTGCGCGGCGACATAGCCACGCGCGCCGCAGTGGAGCATCGCGTGGTGGGCGGCGGCGACCGTCGCCTCTCCGCCTTCCAGCCTCATCGCGACGACGCGCTTCCAGAAGGCGTCCGAGGTGTCGTAAGGCGTCGCAGCGAGCTCAAAGACCTCCGCCTCGATCGCCGCCAGCTTCTCGGCGATGTCCTCGGGTTGCACGTCGAGGAAGCGGTTGACATGGCCGAGGCTCGGGCGGACCTCCTCCATCATCCGCACGCAATCACGGACGAGGCCGATCGCCATGCCGGCCTGAAGCAGGATGAAACCGGCGCGGATCTTCTTGATGTAGGGCATCGCCGGATCGGCGAGGATCAGGTCCTGCGGCACGAAGAGATCGCGCACCTGAACGCTGTAGGTGCCCGTGCCGTCGAGCGCGAGGAATGGCTCGCAGGGTTTCAGCGTCACTGCCGGATCGGCGCAATCGACGAGGCACATGACCCGGCCGCCGTCGTCCGTATCGAACACCGCACCGAACAGGTGGTCCGGGCCGAGATTGGAGACCCAGGGCAGCACGCCCTTGATGCGATAGCCACCCTCGACCTTCGTGCCTTTCAGGCGCATCTGCTCGATGCCGAAAATGGTCTTCATCGGGTTGGAGAGGCCGGTGCCGCCGAGCACCCGCCCTTCCGACGCCGGCCCGAGAAGCTTCGCCTTCAGCGCCTCGTTCTCGGAATTGAGGATGTACCAGACCAGCGTGTTCTGGCACCAATCCATGAAGCCGGTCGAAAGGCAGGTCTCGGAAATCACCGACATGCTCTCGATCGTCGGGCCGAGCGCGTGCCCCGGCGCGAGGTGGAGCGCATAGCCCCCCGCCGCGCCATAGGCCTTGAGCACCGAACCGGGGTAGGCTCCCTTGTCGATCTCGGCGACCATCGGTGCAAGATCGACGGCCGAAATCCGGCGCAGTTCGTCGATGACCGCGGCAGGCTTGCCGGTGAACCGCTCAGGTGCGGCAGGCAGCGGCGGCGCGGACGAAACGGCATTCGTAACGAGTTGCATGACACCCTCCGTCATTTGAAGCGCCGGTTCGGCGCAGGGGCCGAAATCGACGTTGCGGGGTCAGCCCAGACCGACTTCGAGATTGACGGGCCGTGTGAAGGTGTTCGCGACCGGCGACCATTTCTGGACGTGCTTGATCAGGGCATCGATCTCGCTTTTGGCGATGCCGTCGCACTCCATGTCGACCTTGACGCGGACATCGGTGAAGCCGACCGGCTTCTCGCTGGTATCGCCCGTGCCCCAGACGGCGGTGATGTTGAGATCGCCCTCCAGCTCCAGCTCCAGCTTGCGAACGGTCCAGCCGCGATGCACCGCGTTGGCGTGGAGCCCGACCGCGAGGCAGGAGCCGAGCGCCGCGAGCGAGGCTTCGGAGGGGTTCGGCGCGGTGTCGTCTCCCAGCAACCCCGGCGGCTCGTCGACGATGTAGGGCGGAAGCGCGCGGATATAGTTGAGGTGACGGAACCGCCCTTCCGCGACCGTCTTGCACTTCAGGGTCTTGATGACCTGCGGATTGGCCTTGCCAGCGGCAATCAACCCCTCGAGCCCGGCCTTGTCGATCGGCGCGAGGCACCCGGTCGGCGCGACATCCGGCGCGAGGCATCCGGTCAGGGCGGTCTTGGCGGTGATCGTTGACATGGCATTCTCCGGCGAAGTTTGAGGAATGAAACGGTTTGAGTGAACAGAACGGTCTGTTTCTTTCAAGCAATGGCTGTGCCAAGCATGCGATCTGGGTTGATCAGACCGTTCTGTCTTGTGAAGTGTCGAGGAATCCGGCACATTCCGCGCCGATATCGTGCCGGAGCAGCAAGAGGTCTTCCGTGAACATTGCGCAGCAGACAGGCAAGCCTGCCAAAAAACCGGGCGCATCGGCCGAGATTTCAGCCCGGATGCGGCTGATCGAGGCGGCGACGCGGTTGTTCTGCCGCTTCGGCATCAACGCTGTCGGCGTGGACGCGGTGGTCGCCGAGGCCGGCACGGCGAAAGCCTCGCTCTACAAGAATTTCGGCTCCAAGGAGGGGTTGGTCGAGGCGGTGCTGGCCCATGAGGGCGCGAGCTGGCGGGAATGGTTCCTCGACCGGCTGCACCGGGACAACCTGCCGCCCGCCGAGCGCATGGAGCGCATCTTCCCGATCCTCAAGGAGTGGTTCGGCGAGGCGAGCTTCTTCGGCTGCCCTTTCATCAACGCGATCGGCGAGCACGACAAGCAGGACGACCGGCTCCGGGAACTGACGATGGCGCATAAATCCGCCATCCTCGGGGCAATCGAAGCGCTTGCGAGCGAGGCGGATGCCGCCAACCCGGCGATGCTGGCGCATCAGCTCGGCCTGCTGATGGACGGCGCCATCATCGCCGCCATGGTCACCAAGGATCCCGGCGCGGCCGATCTCGCGCAGGCCACGGCCTCGGTGCTGATCCGCTCCGCGCTTCCCGCCGCCGGCGCGCGCGCCTCGGTTCCCGCCTAAACCGCGCCCTAACGCGCGAAATACTGCGGGAACTGTTCTTTCAGCGTGTCGACGAACTGGAGCGAGCGCGACAGGTGCGCGCGCAATCCTTGCTGTGCGCCTTCCGGGTCGCCGGCCGCGATGGCATCGACAATCGCCGTGTGCTCGACGAGAATTTCCTCCATCTTGCCGGCCACCGGCAGGTTAAGCCGCCGCAACCGATCGATGTGTGCGCCCTGGCGCTTGACCAGATCGTAGAGGTCGGCGACGCCCCGTGCCTCGTACATTGTGCGGTGGAACGCCTGATCGGCGAGGTTGAACGCCTCGTATTCGTGCAACTCCGCGAGCGTCTGCATCTGCCGGATCAGGCTCCGCAGTTTGGTGACCGGCGCCTTGGCCGGTTCCAGCGCCAGCATCCGCACCAGTTCGAGTTCGATGGAGCGGCGCAGGAACTGCGCGGCGCGCGCACGTTCGAGATCGATCGGGCTGACGACGGTCGCGTGCTGCGGGAAGACGTCGACCAGCCCTTCAAGCTGGAGCCGCAGCAGCGCATCGCGGATCGGCGTCGCGGAAAGGCTGAAGCGCGCCTGCAATTCGTGACGCGAGAGCACCGTGCCCGGCGTCAGCACCAGCCCGATGATTTCCTCCCGCAAGGTCTCGAAAATCGCCGGCGTGCCGCGGCCGCGCGCCAGTTTTTGCGGCGTCAGCGCTCCCTGCGGTGCGATTGTCTTGTCCATTCCGTCCTTCCCGAGATCGTCCGCCGGGCAATTTAGCACAGCCGGATCGCTTGACGAACTAATATATTAGTGTTTTAGTTGACCTGTTCCGCCGTGAAGGCGATCACACCGGCCGCGAGGCCCAAAAACGAATGGCCGGGGAATTACCGGCTGTGGAACTTTCGGAGGAAACTGATGCACACGCGCCGGAGCCTGATGGCCGGCGCGGCTGTCGTGGCCTTTCTGGCCGGACCCGCGCTCGCCCAGCAGAAGACCGAATTCTCGATTTCCCGCCAGCTCGGCATTCTCTACATGCCGACGCATGTGATGGAGAAGCTCAAGCTGTTCGAGAAGCACGCCGAAAAGCTCGGCCTCAAGGGCGTGAGCGTGAAGTGGCTGAGCTTCTCGTCCTCCTCGGCGCAGCAGGATGCGCTGCTTTCCGGCGGCGTCGACATGATCAACACCGGCACCGGCCCCCTGCTCCTCCTTTGGGATCGCACCAAGGGCGGTGTGAAGGGCGTGGTCGCCTCCTCCGCACAGCCGCTGACGCTGGTTTCGCGCGATCCGCGCATCAAGTCGCTGTCCGACTATGGCACCGGCGACAAGATCGCGGTGCCGACCGTCAAAGTCTCGACGCAGGCGATCCTCTTGCAGATGGCCGCCGCCAAGCTGTTCGGCGCCGCCAACTACGGCAAGCTCGACGCCAATACCGTGCAGATGGGTCACCCCGATGCGTTCATCGCGCTCAAGAACCCGACGCACGAGGTGAAGAGCCATTTCGCCGCGCCGCCGTTCCAGTTCTACGAACTGAAGCAGGTGCCCGGCGCGCATATCATCCTCAACTCACCGGACATCATCGGCAGCCCGCTGAGCCAAGGGCAGTTCATGGTGACGACCAAGTTTGCCGATGCGAACCCGCTGTTCATCAAGGCGGTGCGCGCGGCGGCCGAGGAGGCCAAGGCCTTCATCGAAAGCAACACCCGCGAAGCCGTCGAGATGTATCGCGCGGTCACCGGCGACAAGACCGAGACCGACGCCATTCTCGCCCTCCTCAAGGAGCCGGGGATGATGGAGTGGAACATCTACCCGCAGGGGACGATGAAGTTCGCGAGCCATCTCAACACCATCGGCACGCTGAAGAACAAGCCCGCCGCGTGGAAGGACTACTATCTCCCCATCGCCCACGACATGCCGGGAAGCTGACATGCCCAACGATACCGGTTCGCCGCTCCTCGACGTGAGCGGCGTGACCCTGCGCTACAAGACGCCGGGCGCCGTGATCACCGCGACCGAACGGGTGAGCTTCGCCGTCAACCGCTCGGATCGCTTCGTGCTGCTCGGCCCTTCGGGCTGCGGCAAATCGACGCTGCTCAAGGCGGTCGGCGGCTATCTGAAACCGTCGGAAGGGTCGATCACCATTCTGGGCCGCAAGGTCACGGAACCGGGGCCGGACCGGATGATGGTGTTTCAGGAGTTCGACCAGCTCCTGCCGTGGAAGACCGTGCTGGAAAACGTGATGTTCCCGCTCCTCGATGCACGCAACCTCTCCCGCAAGGAAGCGGAGGAGAAGGCGCGGCACTACATCGAGAAGGTCAACCTCACGCGGGCTTTGCACAGCTATCCGCATACCCTGTCGGGCGGGATGAAGCAGCGCGTCGCCATCGCCCGCGGGATGGCGATGGAGCCGGACATCCTGCTGATGGACGAACCCTTCGCCGCGCTCGACGCGCTGACGCGCCGCACCTGCCAGGACGAACTTCTCCAGCTCTGGGAGGAGACGCGCTTCACGGTGATGTTCGTGACGCATTCGATCAACGAGGCCATCAAGATCGGCAACCGCATCCTGCTGCTCTCGCCGCACCCGGGACGGGTCAAGGCCGAGGTCGTCGATGTCGATACCGCGAGCCCGACGGATGGCTCGGCCGGCCGGCTGGAAAAGGAAATTCACGACATGCTGTTCTCGCACGATGAGGAGGCACACGGATGACCAGCAAGGCCCGCATCGTCATGCGCCCGGCGGAGGGCGACGCCACCGGAGAAGTGGAACGGGAGTTGTCCTTCCTCGAAAAGGCGTGGGACAACAGCGGCGTTCGCAAGGTCGCCATCATCTTGGCTCTCGCGCTGATCTGGGAGGCTTACGGCCGCTGGACAGACAATTCGCTGCTGTTCCCGCCGCTGTCGGACACCTTCGCCGCGCTCCTCGACAATATCCGCTCCGGTGTGCTGCCTGCCCGCGCCTGGACCTCGCTGAAAATCCTGCTGATGGGCTATGCCGCCGGCATCGTGATGGCCGGCATCCTCACCATCGCCGCGATCAACACCCGGCTCGGCTCGGATTTCCTCGAAACCATGACGGCGATGTTCTCGCCCCTGCCCGCGATCGCCTTGCTGCCTCTGGCGCTGCTCTGGTTCGGGCTCGGCAACGGGTCGCTGGTCTTCATCCTGATCCATTCGGTGCTCTGGCCGGTGGCGCTCAATACCCACTCGGGTTTCCGCGCCGTCTCGACCACGCTGCGGATGGTGGGCCGGAACTACGGGCTCAGGGGCTTCGCCTTCATCCGCAAGATCCTCATTCCGGCGGCGTTTCCCTCGATCCTCGCCGGGCTGAAGATCGGCTGGGCCTTCGCCTGGCGCACGCTGGTGGCGGCGGAACTGGTCTTCGGGGTTTCGTCCGGCCAGGGGGGACTGGGCTGGTTCATCTTCGAGAACCGTAACCTCCTCGAAATTCCGTCAGTCTTCGCTGGCCTTCTGACCGTGATCCTGATTGGGTTGGTCGTCGAGAATCTCATTTTCCGCACCATCGAGCGCCGCACCGTGCTGCGCTGGGGGTTGCAGAGCTGATCGCGCCATCCCCGAAAAGTGGTCTTCCGGTTTTCGGATCGGGATGACGCGAAAAGGAAACGAAAAATGACCCGCAAGAAGCCCGAAGATCTCCGCTCCGCGCGCTGGTTCGCGCCGGATGACCTGCGCTCGTTCGGCCATCGCAGCCGCATGAACCAGATGGGCTACGAGGACGCCGAGTTCCGCGGCAAGCCGGTGATCGGCATCATCAATACCTGGTCGGATTTCGCGCAGTGCCATGCGCATTTCAAATCCCGCGTCGAGGACGTGAAGCGCGGCGTGCTGATGGCCGGCGGCTTCCCGGTCGAACTCCCGGCGATCTCGCTCTCCGAGAGCACCGTCAAGCCGACGACGATGCTCTACCGCAACTTCCTCGCGATGGAGACCGAGGAGCTGATCCGCTCGCAGCCGGTGGACGGCGTCGTGTTGATGGGCGGCTGCGACAAGACAACCCCCGGCCTCATTCTCGGGGCGACCTCGGCCGGTGTACCGGCGATTTTCATGCCAGCCGGACCGATGCTGCGCGGCAATTTTCAGGGCAAGGCGCTGGGTTCCGGCTCGGATGCGTGGAAGTTCTGGGACGAACGCCGCGCCGGCAATATCTCCGAAAAGCAGTGGAACGAGATGCAGACCGGCATCGCCCGCTCCTATGGCGTCTGCATGACGATGGGTACCGCCGCGACCATGACCGCGCTCACCGATGTGCTCGGCATGTGCCTGCCCGGCACCTCCTCCATTCCGGCGGCGGACGCGAACCATATCCGCATGGCCTCGGCCTGCGGACGGCGGATCGTCGAGATGGTTTGGGACGACCTCACGCCCACCAAGATCATGACCAAGGGCGCGTTCCACAACGCGATTGTGGTCGCGATGGCGATGGGCTGCTCGACCAATGCCGTGATCCACATCCTCGCGATGGCTCGGCGCGCCGGTCACGCCATCACGCTCGACGATTTCGATGCCGCCAGCCGCAAGGTGCCGGTGATCGCCAATATCCGGCCCTCCGGCGAAAAATACCTGATGGAGGATTTCTATTATGCCGGGGGCCTGCTCGCACTGATGAAGCGCCTCGAAAGCTTGCTGGACCTTTCCCAGATCAACGCCGCCGGCGAGACATGGCGCGAGAGTCTCAAGGATGCCGCGATCTACAATGACGACGTGATCCGGCCACTCGACAACGCCATCTACAATGAGGGAGCGCTGGCCGTTCTGCGCGGCAACCTCGCGCCGAACGGCTGCGTCATCAAGCCTTCTGCGGCGGGCGCGAAGTTCCAGAAGCATTCCGGCCCTGCGTTGGTCTTTGACGATTACGCGGACCTCAAAAAGAATATCGATCGCGATGATCTCGACGTCACCGCGGACACAGTTCTCGTCCTGCGGAATGCCGGGCCGCTCGGCGGGCCGGGCATGCCGGAATGGGGCATGCTGCCGATTCCGAAAAAGCTCGTGAAGCAGGGCGTGCGGGACATGGTACGCATCTCCGACGCGCGGATGAGCGGCACGTCCTATGGCGCCTGCATTCTCCACGTCTCGCCGGAAAGCTATATCGGCGGCCCGCTCGCGCTGGTGAAGTCAGGAGACATCATCTCGCTCGACATTCCCAACCGCACGCTGACGCTCGACGTGCCGGAGGCGGAACTCGCCGCCCGTCGCGCCGCGTGGACACCCCCTGCCCCGCGCTACGAGCGCGGCTACGGCTTCATGTTCTCGCGCCACATCAAACAGGCCGAGGACGGCTGCGACTTCGACTTTCTGGAAACCGCCTTCGGCGCACCCGTCGGCGAACCCTCGATCTACTGAACAAAGGAAACGCCGATGGCGCTCAAGCCCGAAACCCGCGACAAACTCATGGGCGTCTCGACCGCGACGCTCTGTACCGCCCTTTTCAAACGCGGGCTCCGGAACCAGTTCATCCAGGATGTCCGGCCGCTCAAGTTCAAGGGGCGGAACATGGTCGGCGAGGCCTTCACGCTGCGCTATATCCCGGCGCGCGAGGACCTGAACCCGATCACCGTGTTCCAGGACCGCGCGCACCCCCAGCGCAAGGCGGTGGAAGACTGTCCGCCCGGCGCTGTACTGGTGATCGATAGCCGAAAGGACGCGCGCGCGGCTTCCGCCGGCGGCATTCTCGTCACGCGGCTGATGGTGCGCGGCGTCGCCGGCATCGTCACGGACGGCGGCTTTCGCGACAGTCCGGAGATCGCCGAGCTCGACATCGGCGCCTATCACAACCGCCCCTCGGCGCCGACGAACCTGACGCTGCATCAGGCGATCGAGATCAACGGTCCGATCGGCTGCGGCGATGTCGCGGTGTTTCCGGGCGATGTCGTCGTCGGCGATGGCGAAGGTGTGTTCGTCATCCCGGTCGGGATCGCCGACGAGATCGCCGACGAAGCCGTCGAGATGACGGCCTTCGAGGATTTCGTCACCGAGGAGGTGCGGAACGGCCGCTCGATCCTCGGCCTCTACCCGCCGACCGATCCGCAATCGAAGGTGGATTTCGATGTCTGGCGCAAGAAGATGGGGCGGTAGTTTTTCTGCCTCGCGGCGAATTCGCTGCGCTCATCGTCTCCGGCGGGGCGGCCTGACCGGCCGGCGGGCTCGGTGCTTGTTGCCGATCAGGCCGGTGCCGCCGCTCGCGACGCCGAGACCTGCCGGAGGATAACCGGCACCGCCAGCGCGATCCCGAGGAAGGTCGCGACGGTGTTCGGCGAGATCACCAGCACCGAGCCGGCAAACAGCAGCAACTGCTCCCAGCGCCGCATCTTCGCGAGGCCGAAGCCGGTCGCTGCAGCCGCCAGCATCACGATGCCGACGACGCAGCCCGCGACCGTGAAGGCGAATTCGCTCCAAGTGAACCCCTTGGTGACGATCAGCATCGCCGGCGAGAAGGTGAAGACGAACGGCACCATTACCTTCGCGAGTCCGAGCCGGAACGCTGTGTTTCCGGTCTTGAATGGGTCGGCGCCGGCCATGCTCGCGCCCGCATAGGCCGCGAGCGCCACGGGCGGCGTGATATCCGCCAGCAGGCCGTAATAGAACACGAAGAAATGCGAGACGATCGGCTCGACGCCGAGCTTGCCGAGCGCCGGCTGGGCGATCGTCACCATGATGATGTAGCTCGCCGTCGTCGGAATGCCGCAGCCGAGCAGGATGCAGACGATCCCGGTCATCACCAGCGTGAAGAACAGCGTCAGCTTGGCGGGCGTGAACCAGTCCGCCGGAACGAACGCCGCCGTGAAGGTGGTGAGATCGCGTGCGAAGCCCACCACGATGTCGGAGAGCTTGAAGCCGACACCCGTCAGCGTCACGACGCCGATGATGATGCCGACCGTCGCAGCCGCCGCGCCGACGCCGATGGCGTATTTGGCGCCGGTGACGAAGGCGTCCGTCAGGCCGGCGATGCGCAGGAAGCCGTTCGCCCTGCCGTCCTTCAGCACGAAATAGGCCGAGGCGAGCGCGGAAAAGCCGAACCCGACCGCCGTGCCCCAGGCCGTGACGATTGCAGCGCTCCAGATCAATGCCACCATGATGATGAGCAGCGCGACCGAAACCATCTTGTTGCGGTCCGTCAGCCCGACGACCATGCAGGCCGTGATGCCCCAGAAGGCGGCGAGATAGGGCGTATAGCCCGAGAGCAGAACCGCCAGCAGCACGACCAGCGGCGTCACCGCCGGCCAGCCCTCGCGGATCACGCTGGCCGCGCTCGGCAGGTCCGATTGCGCCACGCCCTTGAGACCGAGCTTCTTGGCCTCGAAGTGCACCTGACAGAACACGCCGAAGAAATGCATCGCCGCCGGCACGATCGCGGCGATGATGATCGTCTGATACGGCAGGTTGAGGAACTCCACCATCAGGAACGCCGCCGCGCCCATGATCGGCGGCGTGATCTGGCCGCCGGTCGCCGCTGTGGATTCGACCGCGCCCGCAAAATGGCGCGGATAGCCGATGCGGATCATCATCGGAATGGTAAGGGACCCCACCGTCACCGTGTTGGCGATCGAGGAGCCGGAAATCATCCCGAACAGGCCCGACGCGAAGATCGAGACCTTCGCCGGCCCGCCGGAAAAGCGGCCTGCCAGCGCCATCGCGAGGTCGATGAACAGCTTGCCGAGGCCCACGCGCGTTGCCAGCACGCCGAACAGCACATAGTGGAAGACATAAGTCGCCACGACACCGAGCGCGATGCCGTAAATGCCCTGCGAGGTGAGGTAGAGGTGGTTGACGATCGACTTCCAGCTGTTGCCCGGATGGGCAAAAATGCCCGGCAGCGACGGGCCGGCCATCGCATAGAGCATCAGCAGGATGGCGATGATCGGCAACGGCCAGCCGATGGCGCGGCGCGTCGCCTCGATCAACACCAGGATCGCGAGCGAGCCCATGATGACGTCGACGGTACCGGGGTTGCCGACGCGGAAGACGAGATCGTGGAAAATCCACGGCACGTAGAGGCTCGACGCGACCGCCGCGAGGAACAGCGCCCAGTCGAGCACATGGATGCCCATCGGTCTCAGCAGCGAAGCCTGCGGCGCCTGGTGCGTCTTCGACTTGAAGGCGGGAAAGACAAGGAAAATCAGCCCGATGACGAAGGCCAGATGAATGCCGCGATGCGTCACCTCCGGCAGGAGGCCGAAGCCGGCGGTATAGTAGTGGAACAACGAGAGGGCCAGAAGCAGGCCGGCGACCAACCAGCCCGTGCGCGGCAGCAGCGGCCGGAAGCGGATCTCGTGATCGAGGCTCTCTTCGAGTTCCTGCGCCTTCTTGAGATCGAGATCACCGATCGGCGATTTCGTGTCCGTCATCCCAGCCCCCTGCCCACGGCCTTATATGCAAAGCAGCAAGCCCGCACGGCATGTGCCGTGCGGGGTCGGTCGTTTCCCCTGTCGGGGTTTTACTTCTTGAGCAGCCCGGCTTCCTTGTAGAAGCGCTCCGCACCAGGATGCAGCGGAATGCCGAGCCCCGCCAGCGCATTCGCCTTGACGACAGCCTTGCCCTTGGCATGGCCGGTGTCGAGCGCGGCGCGCGCCTTGTCCGACCACAGGCCCTTGGTCACCTCGTAGACGAGATCGGCATCGATCTTCGCGCTCGTCACCCACTGCGCGCCAACCGCGAGCGACTTCACGCCCTTGGTGTCCTTGTACGCGCCATCGGGAATCGTGTCGTCGGCGAAGAAGGTGAACTTCTTCTTCAGTTCCGCCGCCTGCGGGCCATCGACCGGCACGAGCTCGAAGCCGTGCGTCGCGCCGAGTTCGGTCAGCGCACCGAACGGATAGCCGCCGGTGAAGAAGAACCCGTCGAGCGAGCCGTCCTTCATCTTCTCGATCGCCGGACCCGGCTTGATGAATTCCGGCTTGTAGTCCTTGTCGGTCACGCCATAGGCAGCAAGGATTGCGCGGGCATTGACGAGCGAGCCCGAACCCGGCTCATCAACCGAGAAACGCTTGCCCTTGATATCGGCCGGCGACTTCACGCCGAGGCCCTTCTTGACGACGATATGCACCGTCTCCGGGTAGAGATTGGCGATCGCGCGCAGTTCCTCGATCTTGCCTTTGCCCTCGTAGATGCCGGTGCCGGTGTAGGCCCATGTCGCGACGTCGGCCTGGCTGAAGCCGGACTCGGACGCGCCGCCGACGATCGCGTTGACGTTGGCGACCGAGCCGTTCGACGCCACGGCCGAGGCGTTGACCTTGTCGCTGGAGATCGCGTTGGCGATGATGCCGCCAATCGGATAATAGGTGCCGCCCGTGCCGCCCGTGCCGATGCGGAAGAACTTGGCCTGCGCGAGCGCGGAGCCGCCAGTGGCGGAAAGAGCGGCAAGGGCTGCGGCGCCCTTGAGGGCATCACGACGAGAAAAATTCATGAAATGACTCCCGGTTCTTGTGCCGGTCATTTGGTTACCGGCATCATTGCATGCAAGAATGTTCGCAATCCTCGACCAAAGTCGCAAGCCTTAAATCCCGAAACGGTCGGCAGGCCTTCACGATCGTCCGCCATCGACGGACAGGATCTGGCCGCTGATCCAACCCGCCTGATCGGACGCGAGGAACAGCACGGCGTTGGCGATATCTTCCGCCGCGCCCAGACGGCGCGTATGGATGGAGGCGACGAGCCGCGCCTGCCCTTCCGGTCCGTAGCTCTGCCATTGCCGCTCGGTTGTCGGGTTCGAGCGCACGAAGCCCGGCGCCACGGCGTTGCAGGTGATGCCGGAGGGCCCGAGATCCTGGCTGAGCTGTTTGGTCAGCCCGACGAGCGCGTGTTTCGCGGCCGTGTAGGCCTGAATGCCGGTGAGGCTCGGCCGCAGGCCCGCCCCCGAGGCGATGTTGACGATCCGCCCCCAGCCTCCCTGCCGCATCAGCGGCGCGGCGGCCTGCGCAAGCCACATCGCGCCATCGACATTGGCTTCGAAGATCGCGCGCCAGCCGGCTTCGGTCACCTCCTCGATCGCGCCGCCAACCTGCCCGCGCACCCCGCCGGCCGCATTGACGAGAACATCGAGCCGCCCGGCCCCGGCCTTTACGGCGCCGATGGCCTCGTGACACGCCTTGCGGTCCGCAAGATCGAGCACGAGCGGGGTCATCCCCGCACTGCCGGCGAAGGCCTCCAGCTTGCCCCGGTCGATATCCGCGACGAAAACGCGCGCACCGGAACCGGCCAGCGCCAGCGCGATGGCTCGCCCGATGCCCTGCGCCGCGCCGGTGACCAACGCGACCCGACCGTCGAAACGGATATCCATGTCAGCCCTCGCAAATGCCGCTGAGGACGGCGAAGGTTTCCGCGCTCATGGGCAATTTCCCGTCCTCGATATCGTGGATCAACGCGACAAGCGTCTCGATCGCCGGCGTCGCGACACCCGCCTCGCGGCCAAGCGTGGCGATGATGCCGATCTGCGGATCGACCTCGGTCCGGCGCTTGCGGACGGCGAGATCGCGGTAAATGCCGGAATGGGTCTTGGCCGTCTTCGAGGTGTAGACCGCAAGCGCGGCGATGGCGGCTTCAGCCCGCGTGTCCGACATGCCGGGCAGGAAGGCCTCGACGTCGAATTCCGGGAAGCCGATCGGCTGAACACCCCTCGCCTGCGCCACCGCCAGAACCTCGCGTCCCAGCGTCACGAACGCCCGGGTCCGGGTAGGATCCGCGAAGTTCGTGCTCATGGAATCGGGCGTCAGCGCGGTCGCGAACAGCATCGCGCCATAGGCGAGCTTGCCCCAGAGATAACCCCAGATGTTGTCGGTCAGCACGGCATCGGGGTCGAACAGGCGCAATCGTTCGTGCATTCGCCGCGTGCGATCACGGACCGGGCCGTCGATTTCGCCGACGACGACCGCGCCGCGGTTGCCGTAAAGGATCTCGCCCGGCCCCAGCCAATCCGCACCGAAATTGACGAAACAGCCCATCGTCCGCTCGGCGCCGAGAAGACGGGCAATGGCGATCTCGTTGAGCCCGTTCTGCGCGGAAAGGACGTAACCGCCTTCCGCGAGGTGCGGCGCGAGCATCGCCACGGCGGCCTCGGTCGCGTGCGCCTTAACCGCCAGGACGATGATCGGCCATGTTCCTTGCAACGCGTCAGGCGTCAGCGTCGGAACGACCTGCCGGAATTCCTCGACCGGGCCCGAAACCGCCAAACCCGTCGTCGAGCAGGCTTTCGCGTGCTCGGCGACGACATCGACCATCGTGACGTCAAGCCCGGCCCGCTTCCAGTAGGCGCCGAGTGTGCCCCCGATCGCGCCCGCGCCCCAGATCAGGATGCGGTCCGTCATGCCACCTGCCCCAACGCATGAAGTTCACCGTGGGTCGCCACGACCATCTCGCCGCGCGTGGTGATCCAGCCGCGATACATGCCGAGCGTGTTGTAGGGCGTGACGGGATCGCCCTCAGGCCCGATGGCAACGAGCCCGGCACCAATTCCAAAACCGCCAAGCGTTTTGTGAACAAGGTCGTGCGCGGCCTCGCCGAGCTTCTGCCCGCCGTAGCGGATGCGCGAAGCGAGTTCGTGCCCGGCAACGCAGCGGATGAAGATTTCGCCCTGTCCGGTGCCGGAAAAAGCGCAGAAGCCATCGGCGGCATAAGTCCCCGCGCCGATGATCGGGCTGTCGCCCACGCGCCCCACCGGCTTGTTGTTGAAGCCGCCGGTCGACGTGGCAGCAGCAAGGTGTCCGTCACGGTCGCGCGCGACGGCACCAACCGTGCCATGTTTCTCAGCTTCCGACGCCTTGGCGAAGGTGCCTTGCGCCGCGTGCGCCTTGAGGCTCGCCAGCGCCTTCACGCGCCGCTCCGTCGTGAAATAATCCGGCGCCACCATCTCGAGGCCCGCTGATGCGGCAAAATCATCGCCCGCCGGACCGGTAAGCATCACGGCGCGACCGCTCTCCAGCAGCGCCCGCGCGGCGCGGATCGGGTTGCGGGTGCGGGTCATGGCCGCCATCGCCCCGGCGCGGAGGTCGCGACCATCCATGATCGAGGCATCGAGTTCGTGGCCGCCGGCGGCGTGGAGGGCGGCGCCGTAACCGGCGTTGAAGTGGATCGAGTTCTCCAGAACCACGACTGTCGCCTCGACAGCATCGAGCGAGGAACCGCCCTTCTTGAGGATCGCCCAGCCGGCACGAAGCGCGTCAGCGATGTGCTGGCGCGCCTCGGTCCATTCGGCTTCGGACTGGAGACTGCGGTCAAGAGTGCCGCAGCCGCCGTGCAGGCCAATCGCGATCTCGGCCATGCTTACTTCGCGGGCTTGATGTTCATCGCCAACGTGTCTTCGTCGACGCGCGGCTTGATGGTCACCTTGGCCTTCTGCATTGCCCAGGCGGAACCAACCGCGACGATCGGCAGGCGCTGGCGATCCTTCAACACCAGCGCGTTCGCGTCCTCGAGGAACTTGCGGCGCTTGGCTTCGTCGAGTTCGACGGCGGCGGCCTCGAGCAGCTTGTCCATCTCCTCGTTCTTGTAGTTGAGCACGTTGAACGCGCCCATCTTCTTTTCCTTGTCGTTGGAGTGGGCCAGCGAGGAGAGCGTGTAATTCGCCTCGCCCGTCAGCGTGCCCCAGCCGGACATCGACATCGAGAATTCGCCGCGCGTGCGAGCGGGGAAGAACACCGCCGCAGGCTGGGCGTTCGGCGTCGCGTCGATGCCGATGGCGGCGAGCATCTGCGCGATGGAGGTGCCGACCTGCGTATCGCCCGGCAGGCGGTCCTTGGTGAAGGAAAGCTTGGTCTTGAAGCCGTTGGGATAGCCGGCGGCGGCGAGCAGCTCCTTCGCCTTCTTCGGGTTGTATTCGCGCGGCGGCAGCGACTTGTTGAAGCCGAAGATCGACGGCGTGACCATCTGGTTCACTTCCTTGCCGAGGCCTTCCATCGCGACTTCGGCGAGCGCCTTGCGGTCGATAGCGAGGTCGATCGCCTCGCGGACGCGGAGATCAAGGAAGGGGTTCTTCGGCAGGGGCGAACCGTCCTTCGCCGTGGTGTCCTTGGCCTCGGCGCGCAGGTCGAGCTCCATGTTGAAAACGTAGACGGTATCAACCGTCTGCACGTTCAGCTTCGCATCGCGCTTGAGGGCGGCGACATCGGTCGCCGGAACACGGGTAATGAGATCGAGCTGGCCGGCCTTGAGCTGCGCGACGCGCGCGGCATCGTTGGCGATTTCCTTGCGGATATGCTTCGCCCAAGGCTCCTTCGGGCCCCAGTAAGCGTCGTTGCGGTCGAGCACGAGATCGCCCTTCGGCTGCCACGACACATACTTGTAGGGGCCGGTGCCGACCGCCGCCTTGCCGGAGTTGAACGCCTCGTTCGCACTCTCCTTGGTCAGGCCGGCCGCGGCCTTGTGCGAGACGATGAACAGGCGGATGAAATCGTTCGGCAGGGTCGGCGCCGGGCCGTTAGTGATCACGTGGATCGTGTGCGGATCGATGATCTTGGTTTCCTTGACCGAACGTACGTAGATCGTCGTCGGGTTCGGGCCGGCCACGACCGGGATGCGCTCGATGGAGAACTTCACATCCTCGGCGGTGAAATCCGAGCCGTCATGAAACTTGACGCCCTTGCGCAGCTTGAATTCCCAGGTCGCGGTGTCGATCGCCTTCCAGCTCTCGGCGAGGCGCGGTTCGAGTTCCAGTCCGTCGCCCGACCAGACGAGCGTGTCGTAGATGTGCTTGAGCGCCTCGGCGTGCGTGCCGGTGGCGGTGAAATGCGGATCAATCGAGTCCGGGCCGCCGCGCACGCCGATCGTCAGCGTCTGCGCGAAAGCGGGAGAGGCCAGCGCGGTCGCCGCCAGCAGGGCGAACGCGAGAGGGCGGATCGTCTTGAATGAAATGGTCTTCACATGCGCAGCCATGGCGAACCTCCGGATGGGGTGTCCCGGCCGCCACGGCCGGGCGCTCCTGCGGCATTCAAAGCGAGGAAAATCGATCAGTCAATTCCTTGTGGAACTATTTTTCCCCGATATAGTGGGGTTGGTGCCTTTATTCGTCCTATATGGAACCAAATATGCCTTCGACCGGTACAGCACGACAGAAAGTGCAGCAGGATGCCTCCGAAACCGGCAGGCCGGCCGTCGCGGCCGAGCCCGCGCGGCTTGATCGCAAGCGCCTCGATGCCTTCACCCATGCCCGCCTGTGGAAAAACCCCTGCGGTTTCGCGGCGCGCTTCAACTACATCGCCCTGCATTACAACGTGCCGCTTTACGGCTGGGTGGAGGAGCGGTTCGGGCTCTCCCGCGTCGAGTTCGTGGTGATCTATTCGCTCGCGATCCAGGATGGCGTCACGGCGAGCGAAATCGCCTCCTCCACGGCGTTTCCGAAGAACACGCTGAGCCGCGCTGTCAACAAGCTGCTCAAGCTCGGCCTGATTGCACGCAAGGCGGACGGCGACGACCGCCGGATGCAGATCCTGACGCTGCTGCCGGCCGGCCGCGCGATCTATGACGAAGCCCTGCCCCGTTTCGCCGGAATGGAACAGGAAATGCTTGCCCCCCTGAGCCTCGTCGAGCGCGAAATGCTCTCGCTGCTGCTGGCCAAGGTGGTGCTGGCGACCTTCGGCACCACGCCGGCGGAGCCGGAAACTACGGAGTAGAACGATGCGCGTCGCGGACATGAACTGGATGCAATTGCGCGACCGCGCGACGGTGGATGATCGCGCGGTGCTGCCGCTCGGCTCCGTTGAGCAGCACGCCTATCTCAGCCTCGCGGTGGATGCGATCCTCTCCGAGAAGGTTGCGCTCGATGCGGTAGGCGACCTCGGCATCCCGGTCTTTCCGGTGCAGGCTTATGGGTTCACCCCCAATTTCGTGGATTTCCCGGGCTCGATCACGCTCCGCCTCTCGACCTACATCGCGTTGATCACCGACCTCCTCGACGGGATCGCCCGCGCTGGCTTCCGCCGGATCGCGATCGTCAACGGCCACGGCGGCAACACCCCGGCGCACGGCGCGGTGCTGGAATGGCTCAACGGCCATCGCGGCTGCCAGGTGAAATGGCACAACTGGTGGAACGCGCCGAAGACCTTGGCGAAGGTGCAGGCCATCGACCCCGTGGCCTCGCATGCCTCCTGGATGGAGAACTTCCCCTGGACGCGCCTGCCGGGCGTTCCGATGCCGGATGTGCAGAAGCCGATGCTCGATCTGGCGCGCTTCCCGCAGTTCGACCCCGGCACGAAGGCGAAGATGCTCGGCGACGGCAACTACGGCGGCTTCTACCAGCGCGCCGACGCGGAGATGCTGGCCATCTGGCAGGTCGCGACCGAGGAAACCCGGCAGATCATCACGGAGAACTGGGGATGAAGGCGACGCGGGAGCATCGCCGATGATCGGCTTCATCATCCATCGCGTGATGCAGGCCTTCGTGGTGATGGCCGTGATCTCGCTGCTGGTGTTCATCGGCGTCTACGCCATCGGCAACCCCATTGATGTCCTGATCTCGCCCGACGCCACGCAGCAGATCCGCGAGGACGCGATCCGCGCCTATGGCCTCGATCAGCCGCTGTGGAAGCAATATCTCGACTTCGTCACGCGGCTCTTGCACGGCGATTTCGGCCGCTCCTTCGTCTATAACATGCCCGTGCTCGAGCTGATCGGCTCGCGCCTGCCCGCCACGACCGAACTGGCGCTGGCCGCCGTGATGGGCGCGACGCTGCTCGGCGTGCCGCTCGGCATGTATGCCGGCTACCGGCCGGACGGCGTGCTGGCCAAGACGATCATGGCCGTCTCGATCCTCGGCTTCTCGGTGCCGACCTTCTGGATCGGTCTCGTGCTGATCTTCACCTTCGCCGTCCAGCTTGGCTGGCTGCCGGCCGGCGGACGCGGCGACACCACGACGTTGTTCGGCATCGAGTGGAGTTTCCTCACCTTCGACGGGCTGACGCATCTGTTCCTGCCGGCGCTCAACCTCTCGCTGTTCAAGTTCGCGATGATGGTGCGCCTCGCCCGCGCCGGCACGCGCGAGACCATGCTGACCGATACGGTGAAATTCGCCCGCGCCGCAGGCGAGAGCGAATGGACCATTCTCACCCGCCATGTTCTCCGGCTGATCGCTATTCCCATCGTCACGGTTTTCGGGCTCGAACTGGGCTCCACCCTTGCCTTCGCGGTGGTGACGGAAACGATCTTCTCCTGGCCCGGCGTCGGCAAGCTGATCATCGATTCGATCTCCTCGCTTGATCGCCCGGTGATGGTCGCCTACCTGATGCTGGTCGCGTTCTTCTTCATCCTGATCAACCTCGCGGTCGATCTCTCCTACGCGGCGCTCGACCCGCGCCTTCGGGCGAGGAGGGCGTGATGGCGGGCCTGATGGAGAGCACCTCCCCCTTCGGCCGCTTCTGGAGCGAATTCCGGCAGAACCGGATCGCGCTCGGCGCGCTGGCGGTCGTCGCGGTTATCGTGGCGATCGCCATCCTTGCGCCGTGGATCACGCCGCAGAACCCCTATGATCTCTCGAACCTCGTGCTGACTGACGCGCGCCGGCCGCCGGGCTTCGTCGGTTCAAAAGGGTTCACGCATTGGCTGGGGACCGACGCGCAGGGGCGCGATCTCTATTCCGCCATTCTCTACGGCCTGAGGATTTCCATCGAGGTCGGGCTGGTGGCCGGCGCGCTGGCCTTCGCCATCGGCGTCACGCTCGGCACCTTCGCCGCCTATCTCGGCGGGCGGATCGAGGCGCTGATCATGCGCGTGATCGACCTCCAGCTCTCCTTCCCCGCGATCCTGCTCGCGCTGGTGCTCGCCGCCGTGCTCGGACAGGGCAAGGGTCCGCTGATCGCGGCGCTGGTCACGGCGCAATACGCCTATTTCGCCCGCACCGCGCATGGCGCGGCTTCAGCCGAGCGCTCGAAGGAATACGTCGAGGCCGCGCTTTCGACCCCGCTTTCGCCGCGCCGGGTGGTGTTCCGTCACATCCTGCCGAACTGCCTGCCGCCGCTGATCGTGGTGGCGACGGTGCAGATCGCGAATTCCATCGCGCTCGAAGCCACCCTGTCCTTCCTCGGGCTGGGCCTTCCCGTGAGCGAACCCTCGCTCGGCATGCTGATCGCCAACGGCTTCCAGTACATGCTTTCCGGGCGCTACTGGATTTCGATCTATCCCGGCGTCGCGCTGATCGTGCTCATCGTGGCAATCAATCTCGTCGGCGACCAGATCCGCGACCAGCTGAACCCGAGGCTGCGCCGATGACAGCGCCCCTGCTCGAGGTCGAGAACCTCGCCACCCATTTCATGACGCGATCGGGCCCGCTGAAGGCCGTGGACGGCGTCAGCTTCACTGTCGAGGCCGGCGAAATCGTCGGGCTCGTCGGCGAATCCGGTTCGGGCAAGAGCGTCACCGGCTTTTCGATCCTCGGCCTGATCGACCCGCCGGGACAGATCGCCGGCGGCTCTGTGAAGCTTGACGGCGAGGAACTGGTGGGCCTGCCGCCCGGCCAGTTGCGTGCGATCCGCGGCAAGCGGATCTCGATGGTGTTTCAGGACCCCTCGGCAACGCTCAACCCGGTTCTGACGATCGGCCATCAGATGCGTCTCGCCATCGAGGCCCATGAAAAGGTGAGCGAAAAAGCCGCGCGGGACCGTGCCGCCGAGGCGCTGACCCGGGTCGGCATTCCCGATGCCGCGCGGCGACTCGACGCACATCCACACCAGTTCTCCGGCGGCATGCGCCAGCGCGTCGCCATCGCCATTGCGCTGCTCAACCGCCCGGCGCTCATCATCTGCGACGAACCGACAACCGCGCTCGACGTCTCCATTCAGGCGCAGATTCTCACCGAGATGAAGGCGCTCGCGCGCGATCTCGGCACGGCGATGATCTGGATCAGCCACGATCTCGCGACCGTCTCCTCGATCGCAAGCCGCCTTCTGGTGATGTACGCCGGCCGGATCATCGAGGAAGGGCCGGTCGCCACGGTGCTGCGCGCGCCGCGCCACCCTTACACCGCCGGATTGCTGGCCTCGCTGCCCGCGAACGCCGCGCCGGGGCAGGACCTGACGCAGATCCCCGGCTCGACGCCGTCCCTGTTCGCGCTGCCGCCGGGCTGCGCCTTCGCCCCGCGCTGCCCGCAGGTGCATCCGGAATGCGGCACCATGCCGGACCTTGTACGTGACGGCGACCGCGCCGTGCGTTGCCACTTCCCCCTGAAGACGGGAGGGCACCCGTGACACCCCCCGCAACCCCGCTTGTCCGTGTCGAGAAGGTCTCCAAGCGCTTCGCGCCGCGCCTCACCCTGGGCGAGAAGATCGCTGCGGCGCTCGGCCAGCCGATCGAGACCCGCACCGTCCACGCGGTGGACGGGGTCGATCTCGATATCCGCAAGGGCGAGGTGCTGGGGCTTGTCGGCGAATCCGGCTGCGGGAAATCGACCCTCGGCCGCGTGATTGCCGGCATCCATCACCCGACCGAAGGCGCGGCCCTGCTCGATGGCGCGCCGGTGATGACCGCCCGCCACGGCAAGACGACCACGCGCGTGCAGATGGTGTTTCAGGACCCGTTCGCCTCGCTCGATCCGCGCATCCGCGTCGGCGAGACCATCGCGGAAGGCCCCATCGCGCATGGGCTCGTCGCCGGCAAGGACGCGGCGGCTTACGTCACGCGCTGGCTTGAGGCAGTCGGTCTGCCGGCCGACGCCGCCGGGCGGTTTCCGCACCAGTTCTCCGGCGGACAGCGCCAGCGCGTCGCCATCGCCCGGGCGCTCGCCATGCAGCCCGATGTGCTCGTCTGCGACGAACCGGTCGCCTCGCTCGACGTTTCCATTCAGGCGCAGATCGTCAACCTGTTCCTGAAGCTCCGGCGCGACCTTGGCCTCACCATGCTGTTCATCAGCCATGATCTCTCGGTTGTCCGGCATATCTCGGACCGGGTGGCGATCATGTATCTCGGCCGCATCGTCGAGACGGGGCCGACCGAAGAGGTCTATCGCGCGCCGCGCCACCCCTACACACGCGCGCTGCTCGATTCCGTGCCGCGCCTCGTCACGGATTCGGCCGAACTGGTGACCTTCAAGCCGATCGCCGGCGAACTCCCCTCGCCGCTCGCGCCGCCGCCGGGCTGCCATTTCCATCTGCGCTGCACCAAGGCGCAGCCGCGCTGCAGCGCGGAGATACCGATGCGCGCGCCGTGCGGCGGCGGACGCGACGTCGCCTGCCATTTTCCGCTGGAGGATTAGCGCATTTTCGAGCGAAGCGGATTCCGGTTCGCGTGAAGAAAATGCGGCAACAGGAGGATCATTCATGGAACCCTGGCAATGGCCGGAAGAGGAATGGCGGCGGCGGGTCGGGCATATCCGCGCCGGGCGCTCGCTCAAGCCGAAGAGCTGGCCGGGCGGCAAACGTTGCGCGGTCGCGCTCTCCTTCGACGCGGACCACGAAACCAACGAACTGCGTGATGGCGGCAATTCCATCGGCCGGATGAGTTGGGGGCAATACGGCCATCGGGTCGGCGTGCCGCGCATTCTGGAAATCCTCAAGCGCGAAGGTGTCCCTGCCTCGTTCTTTGTGCCGGCGGTCGCAGCGAAACTCTACCCGGACGAGCAGCGCCGCGTGATCGCGGAGGGCCACGAGATCGGCCTTCACGGCTGGATCCACGAGGTGAATTCGACCCTTCCCGAAGCCATCGAGCGCGATCTCCATTTCCGCGCCGCCGACGCGTTGGAGGAAATCACGGGCGTTCGCGCGGTCGGGATGCGCACGCCCTCGTGGGATTTCTCGGCCGCGACGCTGAAAATCCAACGCGAACTGGGCCTCATCTACGATTCCTCGCTGATGGCCGACAACGACCCTTACGAGCTGGTCGAGGATGGCCAGCCGACCGGCGTCGTCGAGCTTCCGGTCGAGTGGATCCGTGACGATGCGCCCTATTTCAACATGAACCGCTTTCAGGCGCTGCGACCCTACACGCCGCCGACAGCCGTGCTCGACATCTTCCTGCGCGAGTTCGAGGGCGCCCATGCCGAGGGCGGGCTGTTCCTGCTCACCATGCATCCGCATGTCACCGGCTACCGCTCGCGACTGTTCATCCTCGAAGAGATCATCCGGGCCGCGAAAGCGAAGGGCGACTGCTGGTTCGCGACCCATGCCGATATCGCCCGCCATTGCGCGGCGGGACTCTGAAGGTGCTTACGCGGCGCGGGCCGCGAAGACCTCCCTGGCCGCAAAGAGGCCATTGAGCGCTGCCGGGAAGCCGGCATAGACGGCCATCTGCATGATGATCTCGGTGATTTCCGCACGGGAAAGCCCGACGTTCAGCCCCGCCTCGATATGCACCTTGAGCTGCGGCGCGGCGTTGCCCATGGCCGTCAGCGCGGCAATGGTGGCGATCTCGCGTGAACGCAGGTCGAGGCCGGGGCGGCTGTAGATGTCGCCGAACGGGAACTCGAACAGGTAGGTCGCGAAATCCGGGGCGATATCGGCCAGCGAGGCGATCACCTTCTCGCCGGCCTCGCCGTCGATTTCAGCGAGCGCGCGCTTTCCGCGTTGCAGGCGGCTTTCGGCGGCGTTCCGGGGGTGTTGCGTCATAATCCTTCATCCTCTGTTCCTCGCCGGCATATCCGGCGATCTTGGTGTCGAGGACGAGAAGGCACGCCTGAAGCTCGGCGACATGAGCCCGAACCTGCTCGCGATGCTGCTCGAGCAGGCGCCGCCGTTCGGCTTCGGTGCCGATACCGCGTTCCCGCAGGGCCGCATAGCGGAGCATCTCGCGGATCGGCATGCCGGTCGTCTTCAGACGGCCGAGAAACTCGATCCAGACGAGAATGGATGCGTCATAGTCCCTTTGGCTCGACCGGTTCCGATCCGCGTAGGGCAGCAGCCCGATCCGCTCGTAATAGCGGATGGTATGGGCGGAAAGTCCCGAGCGCTTGGCGAGTTCACCGATCTTCATGGGAGCCTGTTTCGTCACGACGCCCGGGAAGCTACGCGTTTGAGCGCACTCTAAGTCAAGAGGGTTTCTCGGTCTCGTATGTTAAGCGAATCTTTACCACATCAATACACCTTACAGTTGTAATTATTTAGCGGCTCTCGCCAGGAATGCAGAATGAACTATCCCGCGGCCTGCCTTGCTCTCCTGATCGCCGTGATGGCCCAACCCTCGCAGGCAGCAACCGCAACCGGCTCGCTCAATCTGTCGATCACCGTCGCGGCTTCCTGTTCTGTCGTCTCGGCGCCCGCCATCAACTTCGGCACCGTCTCGGCGATTATCGTCAATGTCGACCAGACGACCACGCTGACTGTGAATTGTTCCGCGACCACGACCTACGATATCGGCATGAGCGTTGGCGGCGGCTCGGGCGCCACCTACGCCGCGCGCAAGATGTCGAACGGCGGCAACGCGGTGATCTATTCGCTCTACCGCGATGCCCTGCGCACGCAGGTCTGGGGAGAGACGGCCGGCGTCGACACGCTGGCGGATACCGGCACCGGCGCGAACCAGAGCTTCACGGTCTACGCCCGCGTTCCCGTGCAGACCGTGCCCCCGCCGGGCACCTACACCGACACCGTGACGATCACGATCACCTATTGACCGGCGCCGGCGCGCCGCAGCGTCCCTCTTTGTGTTCAGCGTCTCCGCGTAAGCCCGTTTCCCCCGCAGGCGCCGGACCCGCTCCGCCGCTCCGTTTCGAAAGGATCGTCCATGACGCCCCGCCGGCGAATGCCGACCCATGCCCTGTTGCCATTGCTGCTGGCCGCACCCGCGCATGCCGCCTCGCTCCAGGCCTTTCCGGTCCTGATCGAGATGAATGACAAGGCGCCGACGGCGGTGGTCAGCCTCCGTAATACCGGCGACAGGCCCATCGAGGTGCAGACGCGCGTCATGCGCTGGAGCCAGTCCGATGGCCGGGAGACGCTGGTCGAGGCGGAGGATGTCATCGCCTCCCCGCCGATGACATCGCTGGTGCCCGGCGCGAACTACGCCGTTCGCCTCGTGCGGCTGGCCCGCACGCCGCTTGCCGGGGAGACCTCCTATCGCGTGCTGGTCGATCAACTGCCGGAAGCCGCGGCCCGGCGCGGCAGCGCGGTCGCGCTGGTGACGCGGCATTCGATTCCCGTGTTCATCGGGCGGGGCGGACAGGCCATGCCCCGCCTGACCTGGCGCCTCGGCCAGCGCAACGGAAAACTCGCGCTGCGGGTCAGCAACAGCGGCGGCCGGCGGCTGCGATTGTCGAATGTCGCCCTCCATCTCAGCGACGGCCGCAAGGTCGGCTTCGGCAATGGGCTGCTCGGCTACGTGCTGGCCGGCTCGACCATGGAATGGGTGGCGAATGTTCCGGCAAACCGGGCGGACGGCATCGTCCACGCCGTCACCGATCTCGGGCCGCTGAGCGCGCGGGTCCATGCCGGGCGGTGATCAACCCCGCCGGGCTTTGCCGCCAGGCTGGTCTTCAGGCTTTCTCGCGATGCTGCTTGTCCTTCTTCCCTGCGATCCTTCCTGCCCGGCCGAGGCTCAACGACCGACCGGACCGATGCGCCTCGCGCTGGAGGTCTTCATCAACGACCAGCCCACCGGCCTGATCGGCGACATTTACCGCCTGCCGGACGGGCGCCTGATGGCTCGCCGCGAAGAGCTGATCGCGCTGGGCATCGTGCCGCCGGGGAAAGGTCCGGCTCGCGAGATGGTGGCGTTCGACGCCATTCCCGGCATCAGCGTGTTCTATCAGGAACGCGAGCAGAAACTTCAGCTTCAACTGCCCGATGCCCGGCGAATCCCGCGCGAATACGATCTCCACGCAGGCCGGCTTCGCAAGGAGATCCTGCCCGAGACCGCCCGCGAATTCGGGCTGGTGACGAATTACAACGCCTATGGCACCCTCGCGCGCGGCTATGGCACCGGCACGCGGCCTTATTCCACCGGAACGCTCACGCTGGAGAGCCGCGCGATCTCTCCCTACGGCACGCTGCAGAACAGCGCCATTTTCGGCACTACGCTCGGACGGGAAGGCGCGCTCCGACTCGAAACGGCCTATGTCTACACGCATCGCGAGACCGCGACCCGCGTCGTCGCCGGTGACACGATTTCGGCAGGGCCGGCGTGGAGCCGGCCGGTACGCTTCGGTGGTGTGCAGATCGGCCGCGATTTCGGCCTGCGACCGGATATCGTCACCGCGCCGATGCCGAGCGTCTCGGGCAGCGCGGCCGTGCCGTCGACGGTCGATGTCTATGTCGATACGATGCGCATCGCCTCCCAGCCGGTCGGCGCCGGGCCGTTCCGGCTCACGAACCTGCCGGTTTCCGGCGAAAGCGGAACGGCGCGCGTCGTCGTGCGCGACGTCACCGGGCGCGAGACCGCCACCAGCCTGCCGTTCTTCACCTCCGCCCGCCTTCTCGCGCCGGGCATGAGCGACTACTCGGTGGAATTCGGCTATCCGCGCCTGCGCTACGCACTCGACTCCTTCGATTACGGCGAGCGGCCGATGGGGCAAGGCAGCTTCCGCTACGGCCTCAGCGACCGCATGACGCTGGAAGCCCATGCCGAGACCACCACTGGCCTCGTGCTCGCCGGCGGCGGCCTCACCCTCGGCGCCGGTCGGCTGGGCACCTTTTCAATCGCCGGCGCCGCGAGCCGACATGCCGGCGCGCTCGGCGCCCTTGGCCACGCGAGCTGGCAGGCGAACTGGCGGCGACTGTTTCTCGGCGCGAGCACTCAGCGCCGCTTCGGACCCTATCAGGATCTCGCCGCGGCCACCGCGCCGCTGGCGCTTCGCGGCCTGCCGGTTCCCCTCACCGCTTCCGGTTTCTATGCGCCGCTCCATTCGGCGCGGGTTCCGCGCGCGATCGACCGAGCCTCGCTCGGCGCCCGTTTCGAGGCGCTCAACGCCTCGGCCTCCGTCAACCTCGTCAATGTCGAGCGCGGCGGCGGCGACACGACGCGGCTCGCCTCGCTGTCGTGGTCGCAAACCCTCGCCCGGAAATACAATGCCCATGTGACGCTGTTCTCGAATTTCGGAACAACCCGCGAGCGCGGCGTTCTCGCCGGCCTCTCCTTCCCGCTCGACGACGGCATTCTCGTCAACACCAGCGCCGGCGCGACCGGCGGCAGCCGCTCGGCCGCGCTCGACGTGAACCGCCCCTTCGGCACCGGCGAGCGCGATTACAGCTGGCGCCTTTACGACAGCGAAGGCCGGCTGGCGATGCGCGGGGCCGATCTCGGCTACCGTACCGCGCAGGGGCGCATCGGCGCCGGCGTCCGGCAGGATGGCTCCCTGCTCGGCGGTCATGGCGAGGCGGAGGGCGCGATCATCGCCACCCGCGCCGGCATTTTTGCCAGCCGCCGCGTGCAGGATGCCTTTGCGATCGTCGATGCCGGCGCGCCGGGTGTCGAAATCCTGCACGAAAATCGTCCGGTGGGGCGAACCGGCACGTCCGGCAAGCTCGTGATCCCCGATGTCAATTCGCTCCAGCCCTCCCGCATCGCGGTCGTGCCGGAAAGCCTGCCGCCCCAAAGCTACGCCGCGCAGACCGAGACCGAAATCCTGCCAAGCTTCCAGGGGGTGGCGACGGTCCGGTTCGGGACCATCGCCGCGCGGGAGGGCGCCCGCGTCACGATCCACGACGGGCACGGCAAGCCGATGCCGCCCGGCACCCGGTTCTTCTTCGAGGAAGGCAAGGCGGACCTCACGATCGGTTACGGCGGTCTGACCTTCCTGCCGCGCATCGCCGCGACCAACACCTTGCGTATCGAGGATAGCGGCAGGACCTGCACAATGACCTTCAGCCATGCTGACCGCCGCGGCACGCTCGGCGAGGTAGGACCTCTGACATGCGCCATGCACTGATCGCCCGGATTTTACTGGTTCTCGCGCTGTTTGCCGGTGCCGCGCTCCCGGTGCGGGCGGACCTCTGCTCGGTGACCGGCACGACGCTGACCTTCAACCCCGCCGATGTTCTCGCCAACGCGCCGGTCGATGTCTCGGGAACGATCGCCTTCTCCTGCCTCAACCCCGTGGCGCTCAATCAGGCCGGCCGCGCCTGCCTGAGCATCGGCGATCCCAACGGCGAGGCCGGCGGCCCACGAGTCGCCATCAGCGGCGTCAACCAGATCCACTACGATCTCTACACGGATGCCGCGCGCACGGCCCGTTGGTCGAGCTGGCGAACAGGCACCGGCGCGGGCCTGCAGGTGGATTTCACCTACGACATTCTCGGCAATTACTCCGGATCGGTGCCGATCTACGGCCGGGTGTTCGCCGGCCAGCAGACCGTCGCGGCCGGCCAGACCTATACCGAGACCTTCGCCAACACTGTTTCCAACCTCTATATCGAAACCAGCGGCGGCCTCCTCATCCAGCCCTGCACGACCGTGACCATCCTCGGCAGTTCGTGGGGATCGACGATGACGGTCTCGATCGTCGTGCCGAACAAATGCCTGGTCAGCGGCAACGCGATGAGCTTCGGCACCGCGACCATCTTTTCCGCCGACATCGACTCCTCCACCAACCTCTCGGTGAGCTGCTCCAACGCCCTGCCCTACACGGTCAGCCTCGGCAACGGCTTCAACGGCCTCTCGCCCGCCACGCGCCAGATGGCATCCGGCGCCAACCGGGTCGGCTACCTGCTGTTTCGCGACGCGGGGCGAACGCAGATCTGGGGATCGACCCCCGGCAGCGACACGCTTGCCGGAACCGGAACGGGCTTCGCGGTCTCGGTGCCGGTCTATGGCCGCGTTCCGCCGCAGGCGACTCCGCCGCCGGGCTATTACACCGACAGCGTCGTCATCACCGTGACCTACTGAAATCCCTTCGAGCGAAGCGTGAGCCTACCGCGGGAAACCGAGTCGGAAGAAAGGGATGGCACCTTCTTCTGCCAGATTGATTCCGGCCAAAGCGTCGTGCGCGGGGCACGGGCGACGCGAAAACCGAGCCAGCGGGAGCAGTTCGGGAATGCGTCAGCCGCCCCGGCAGAAGTCCGCGCAGCCGTTCTCCCAGAACGGTTTGCCGGGATCGAGCGGCGGGATCGAGGGGCGCGGCTTGGCCCCTTTGAGCCCGGCCGGCTCCGGGCTCACCACGCCCCACCAGCCATGCGCGCATTGCGACCGCCAGGCCATCTCGTCCGCCAGCGTCGTGCCGGCGGCGACGAATGCCGCCTCCAGCCCGGCAAAGGCGTCGCGCACGGCCGCGTCGCTCGCGTCGGATGGCGCGGCCACGAAGCCGCGGATCGCCAGCGTAAAAACTTCCATTTCCACCGCGAGACGCGGCCATTCGTCACGGTCGAGCCCCCAGGCATCCATCCACTCGCGCACCACGCCTTCGACCGCTTCGTCGGCGGGACGAGCGGCGAATTTCCGCGCGGTCGTCACCATGTGCCGTAGCAGCTCGGCGCGGGCGTGAAGCGCGCGGGCGGCGATGGCCCGAGCCTTCATCGCGGCGATGGCGGCCTCGGCCTCGTTGGCCAGTTCCTGATGGAGAAAGGGCATCGGTGATCCTCGAAACCTATGGCAGGCGGGAGAGAAGCGCCGCCATGCGCTCGAACAGGTCGAAGGCCTCGACCTTGTCCGGCACGTAGGCGTTCGGCGGGCGCCTGAGGCGGTTGTTCCAGTCGATCGTCGTGCGGCCGCGCTGCGAACCGCCGGAGGCCTCGACCTCGACATGAACGTTGCGCCCGGAGAAAAGCTCGGGCCAGAGCAGCCAGGCGATGACGCAGGGGTCGTGCATCGGGTGGCCGGCATGCGCTGAACCGGCGTAGCGCGGCCGGGACAGCATTCCGTGAATGGCGCGGCCCGTCGCAGTTCCCATCGCCGCGTAAGCCGCGACCTGCGCCGGGGTCGCGATGGCCTGATGCGTCAGGTGCAGCCCCATCAGCGTGATCGGCCGGCCGCAGCGAAGAACGATATCCGCCGCGTGCGGATCGACATGGATGTTGAACTCCGCCGCCGGGGTGACGTTGCCGAGCCCCATCGCCCCACCCATGATGACGATGCGGGCGATCTTCGGCAGGATGTCCGGCGCGAGGCGGAGCGCCAGCGCGATATTGGTGAGCGGGCCGACCGGGCAGAGCGTCACCGGCCCGGCGCTGGCGCGCAGAATGGCGATGATCGCCTCGACCGCATGGCTGGACGCCGGCATGTGCGGCGATGGCGGCAGGCCCGCGCCATCGAGCCCATCCGGGCCGCAGACGTATTCTGCCGTCTCCAACTCGACGAGAAGCGGTCGCTCGGCGCCGCGATAGACCGGCACATCCGGCCGTCCGGCAAGGTCGCGGATGCGGAGCGCGTTGGCGGTCGTCAGATCGACCGGCACGTTGCCGGCGACGGCGGTGATCGCCCGGACATCGAGCGTCTCGTGCGCCGCAAGCGCGAGCAGGATTGCCACCGCGTCATCCTGCCCCGGATCGGTGTCGATGATGATCGGGATGCGGTGGTCCGGCATGCTTATGCTGCCTCCGGGCGCGCGTTGCCGCTCATGATCATGTGGGCGATGTCGTCGGGCGTCAGGTCGCCGAGCGGGCGATCGACGAACTTGCGTCCGGCCCCGAGGATGACGACGCGGTCCGCGAGCGCCACCACGTCGCGCATGTTGTGGCTGATGAGGATGATGGTCTTGCCGGTGGCCTTGAGCCGGCGGATGAGATCGAGCACCAGCGCGGTCTCCTTGACGCCGAGCGCAGCCGTCGGCTCGTCCATGATGATGAGGCGCGCGTTCCAGCGCAGCGCGCGCGAGATCGCCACCGCCTGCCGCTGGCCGCCGGACAGCCGTTCCACCGGCCGGTCCATGTCCTCGACGCTGACCGAAAGCTGGCGGAGATAGCCGCGCGCCTCCTCGGCCATGCGGCGCTTGTCGAGCATGCGGAGGAAGGGGAGGATCACGGGGCGCGTCAGCTCCGACCCCATGAAGACGTTCTGGGCGATCGAGAGCCGCGGCGCGAGCGCGAGATCCTGATAGATGGTGGCGACGCCGTGTTTCAGCGCGTCCTGGGGGGAAGCGAAGCGGACGGTCTCGCCACGCATCGCCATGGTGCCCGAGGTCGGTTCTTCCGCGCCGGAAATCACCTTGATGAGGCTCGACTTGCCGGCGCCGTTGTCACCGCACAGGGCGACCACCTCGCCCTCGCGGATGTCGAGATCGACGTCGCGCACCGCGACGACCGCGCCATAATTCTTGCCGATGCCGCGCAGCGACAGCAGCGGCAGGGTTTCGGGCTTCGGCTCGGCGTTCATCTCAACCTCCGACGGACGATGGACAGGCCCCACCCCTCGCGGACGGGGCCTCCGGCTTACTTGAGGAACTTGTCGACGTTGGACTGGTCGACCAGAACCGCGTCGGCGAAGAGATAGGGGCCGGCGGTGACGGTTTCCTTCGGCTTCTTCTCGACGACGATGGTCTGGATCGCCTCGACGGCCTTGCGGCCCATCTCCTCGAACGGGATGGAGACGGTGGCGGTGAAGGTCGATTCAGGGTCCTTGATCCGCGCGTAGCTTTCCTTGCCGCCGTCGACCGAGACGAGCGGGATCTGGCCCTTCTTGACGCCCTGCGCCTTCAGGAGGTCGTCGATGATGTAGGCCTGGCCATCGAACGAGGCCCAGATGCCGTTGATCTTGCCCTGGTTCTGGAGCAGCAGCGCCTGCATGCCGGCGCGCACATCGTCACGCCAGCTCTGGGTGCGGGCCATCGAGAACTTGCCGAGTTCCTTCACGGCCGTGTTCTCGGCCAGCACCACATCCAGCAGCTTGCCGCGGATGCGCGAGGCGACGTTGAGATCGAAGCGCGAGGTGATGATGTTGCCCTTGTAGCCGAGCTGGCCGAGCAGGTAGAGCGCCGCCTCGGCGCCAACCTTGTATTCGTTGGTCTGGATATCGAACAGTGCATGGCTGCTCGAACCCGACTGGACGGTAATCACGGGAATGCCCTTGTCCTTCGCCGCCTTGAACTGGGCATCGGCCTCGACCGGCTTGCCCATGGCAACGATGATCGCATCGACCTTCTTGGCGATGAGGGCATCGAACTGCTCGGCGTGTTTCGGGAGCGAACCTTCCGAGTTCAGCAGCGTCACGGTCCAGCCCTTGGCCTTGGCCGCCTCTGCCGCCGCGTTGGCGACGCGCGCATGCGTCTCCGACGAGAACTGGAAGCCGATCACCCCGATCTCGAAGGCGTTAGCCGATTGCATCATGGCCAGCAGCGCGGCCGCCGGCATCATCCATTTCCTAAAGCCGATCATTGTCTTTCTCCTCGCCTGTTTGAACGTTCAGACCTTGAACGCCGCCTTCTTCATCACGCTCGCCGAGAACGCGACCGAACCGATGATAATCGCGCCGAGCACGATATCCTGCACGTAATAGGGAGCCCCGAGCAGCACGAGCCCGTTGCCGAGAACCTTGAGCACCAACGCCGCGAACACCGTGCCGACGACGTTCGGCTTGCCCGGCTCGAACATCGTCATGCCGAGCAGCACCGCCGCGATCGCGTAGAGCAGGTAGTCGCCGGCCATGTTCGGCGCCGCCGACGAGAGGTTTGCCGCCAGCAGAACCGCCATCAATCCGGCCATGAGCCCCGCCAGCAGCAGGCCGATGCGCTTCATGCGCGCGGTCGCGATGCCGGCGAGCCGCGCCGCCTCGTCCGCCTCGCCGGTCGCGACCATATGCGCGCCGGTGCGGGTCCACTTGATGAGCCCGTAGGCGAACAGCGTCGCGCCGGCCATCCAGAGCACAAGATTGGGAATGCCCAGGGTGTAGCCGCGCGCGAGCCCGGTGAAGCCGGACGGCCAGCGGCCAACGAAGGCGATGCCCTGTGTGATCATGAAGGCGCAGCCCTTGGCGATGGCCGCGACGCCGAGCGTCATGATCAGCGAGGGGATGCGCAACCGCGTCACGCCGAAGCCGTTGACCGCACCGAGCGCGCCGCCGACCGCGATCGCCGAGGCGAAGGCGAGCAGCGGCGGATACTGGTGCTGCACCATCCAGCCGCAGATGACCGCCGCCAGGCTTGCGATCTCCGCGACCGAGAGATCGAGCTCGGCGACCGTGAAGGCCAGCGCGAAGCCGAGCGCGAGAATCGCCAGAAAGCTCGTATCCTTCAACACGTTGATGAGGTTGATCGGTGTCGCGAAATTGGGCGCGAAAATCAGGAAGAAGGCGATCAGCGCCAGTCCCGCCAGTGCCGTGCCGTATTTTCCGATGATATCGCGCACCACTCAGGCTCCCTTGGCGATCGCCGAGATCGGCGACAGAATTTCGATTCCGCCCGTGACCGGCACCAGCGCTCCGGTGACGAAGCCCGCCGCCGGTGAAAGCAGATAGGCGATGAGGCCCGCGACCTCCTCCGCCCGCCCGAGCCGGCCGAGCGGCGTACGCCGCGCCGCGCCCTCCACCAACCCGTTGAAGGCATCCGCGAACCCTCGCCGCACCATCGGCGTGTCGATGATGCCGGGCGCGACCGCGTTGACGCGGATGCCGTGCGGCCCGAGCTGCTGCGCCATGCCGTACGTCAGGGTCGCGACCCCGCCCTTGGCGGCGCCATAGGGCACCCGGTTGACCCCGCGGGTGGCGATGGAAGACACGTTGACGATGCTGCCCTGGGCGTTCTCCAGCATGTGCGGCAGGGCGGCGCGGCAGCACCACAGGGTCGGGAAGAGCGAGCGACGGACTTCCGCCTCGATCTCGTCCTCGGCATAGAACTCGAAGGGCTTGGTCCAGATGGTGCCGCCGACGTTATTGACCAGGATGTCGATACGGCCGAAGCGCGCCTTGGCGGCGTCCATGACCCGCTGGCATTCGGCGAACTTCTCCAGGTCGGCGGTCAGCGCGAGCACTTCGGTCTGGTCCTTGAGTGCATCGGCCACCTCGTGGACGATCTCCGACCGATCCACCAGCAGCAGGTGGGCGCCCTCCGCGGCCATCAGCTCAACCACCCGACGGCCGATGCCTTGGGCGGCTCCGGTGACCACGGCCACCTTGTTCTCGAAACGGTTACGCATGCTGTCTCCTATCGGGAAGGCCGCTCAGGCGCTGGCCGCGAATTTCTCGTAATGGAAGCTGGCGGGCTGGATGTCGCGCTCGCGCAGGTTGTTGGCGACGGCCTCGACCATCGGCGGGGGGCCGCACAGGTAGATGTCCACGTCGCCGTCGTTGAGCTGGGCCGGCTCGATGTGCTGGGTCACGTAGCCCTTCTTCGGCTGGGCGCTGTCGGCGGCCACCACCACCAGGGCGAAGCTGAAGTTGGGCAGCTGGCTGGCGAAGGCTTCCAGCTTGTCCAGTTCCACCAGATCGGTGTCGGTATTGACACCGTAGATCAGGTGGATGGGGTGGGGGCTGCCGCCATCG